>Ga0065711_1029570_pt1 | contig 35673 bp, 16 predicted proteins | sample Hoacrofraction12_FD_59098 | JGI IMG/M metagenome (GOLD analysis project Ga0065711, IMG submission 59098) | Hoatzin crop microbial communities from Cojedes, Venezuela - Epithelial fraction 12 v2 (version 2) | ecosystem: Host-associated > Birds > Digestive system > Esophagus > Crop | place...
GGGTCATCTAGTCCAACCCCCCTGCCAAAGCAGGGTCACCTACAGCAGGCTGCACAGGACCTTGTCCAGGCGGGTCTTGAGTATCTCCAGAGAAGGAGACTCCACCACCTCCCTGGGCAGCCTGTTCCAGGGCTCTGTCACCCTCAGAGGGAAGAAGTTCTTCCCTATGATCAGCTGGAACTTCCTGTGCTTCAGTTTGTGCCCATTGCCCCTTGTCCTGTCACTGGGCACTACTGAAAAGAGCTTGGCCCCATCCTCCTGACACCCATCCTTGAGATATTTATAAACATTTATAAGGTCCCAGAGAAGAAAAGCAATCATTACGCAGATTTGGGAAGACTGCTCTGTCTTCCAGTTTCATCTTACGTTATGCAGGAGGCCTTGCAAACTGAATGCCAGGTGGTTAAACGCTGCACTGGTAACAGTTTGCACTTTCCTGTCACCACCAGCACATTTACTGACAGACTTCCCCCAGAATTTGGGCTGTTTAAGCAGGCAATTCAGACCACCTCAAGTCAAATTCCTGCAGTGTCCTCTAAAAAATTATGTTCTTCTCTCATCAGTGGAGGAAGCTAAAAGGCTAAAATGCATAGTGCCCTGCAGCCTAATTTGCCCTTAAATTCCAGGTTCTTGTCAGAGAGAGGCAAGTGTCCCATCAGATATCCTGTTTCGTGCCACTGGCCCAACAGTTATTACATACCACACAAGGATAAGCAGATTTAGATAATTTTTAACATTCAGTTGAATTGAGAATCTCAACTGTAAAACTGCATGTAAGATACCTTGTACAAACTTGTCAATCCATTGCTATCAGGACCAATTCCGCTCACACTGATGCTTACCTCAGTGGGAGCTTACATCAGCTAGTTCGTAAAACAGACATTGCAAACACAGCATCTGGTCAGCAGGAGGTGCATTTCACAAGACCAAAAATTTCTATGCTCAGAAAATGGGATTTAACATACACCAAAGAATTACAGGAAATTTCAGGTGTACACTTCTCAACAGCTCAGATTAATCCATTTGCAGTCAAAATACTTTGTCCTCTTTCCACGTATCTTACCTCTCCAATCATTTTCACATCTTCTCGTCCATACCAGTCTGGCTCATACACTTCATGAAGAGACTCTGTAAGCTTCTTTGAGGCATCTTGCATCCCTGAAATCAGACAGACAGAGGAACATATAACTGCAAACTACAAGAAACGGTTGCTAAATATCTTAATTTTGACCCACATGTACCCACTATACTATTCCCTCTGACACGTTGAGAATATCGTTTTCAAGAGCTGAAATAAAACCTTCATTTTCACCCAGCTCCCCCAGGTTAATAAGAAATGTCCCTCACAGAAGGACTAAGCCATGTTTATATGCAGAAGAAAGCTTCTACCAGATTAGGGATTCTATTTTCTTTTCTGAACTAAACATATCTGAACATGAATAACAACTCGGAGGGTACTCCTGCCCACTAAAGCCACGAAATACCCAATTGAGAGACTACCACTGAAAACACAATCAAACAGTACCCTGCCTTTGGTTATTCTCAGCTCTTCCACCTTACAGAACAGTTTCCTAACTTGACCATAATGAGTACCATACCAGCCTGTACAGAAGAGGACACATTTCCACAGTGGCATGGTTAAAATGGTAGAGATTTACGGGAATTGCTGGCTATAAAAGCAGACTTAGGAGAAAAGCTAGAAGAGGTCTGAGCTGAACAAAAGTGCTCCGCAGAATGGGGGAGGTCGCACACAGGTGGAAGATATGTCAAGATTTCTCTGTTTCCTTGTTTTCAAAGACATTTAAGTCTCAGGAGCTTTCACATGTTAAGTGAGAGTGGTTGAGCTTGTTATTCTTGTGCCCAGAATAATGATGGTGACCTAAAGGTATGCCCATAATGAAGCAAAGGACTGGCAAGAGCTGAGACAGGTCTAGGGAAAAAAGATGCCTGAATCTGGGCACAGTGCCCTAATGGACCTGATTTTAATGAAGAATGGTTATCTCATTTGCTCACCCAGTAGGTTTAGAAGTATGTGCAGCCCAGCGCTTATTTACGCTTGCAGCAGGGTGGTGTCTACAGAGAAGTGTGCTAAGCCATAGTGCATCAGTCAGTCACCTTTGGAGCTCTTGCTACCTCAGGTGAAACAAGAATGGGGACTATTGATGGTTATCACTCTGTAACACACAGAAGAGCTGGCTTAAATGTAAAGTAGCTTCATTAATATTATGAGAAAGAGCATAGGTCTATCTTCAGTGAGATTAGTTTGACCCCAGTGAATAAACTACTTCCCTCACTGAAGGCATTGGGGTTTGCCTTTCCATTTTGATGAAGCACCACTACATTAGATGTTGAATACAGTTTTGAATCAGGTGAAACCAAACCTACCTCACCTAACATACTAAGAGTCAGTTCAGATCAACAACATTAAGATGACAACTGTATTTTGGCTTCTTTGCAAATCTGAGCACCACTGCTATTTTTTTTTTTTTTTACCTAGAATTATTAAAAAAAACCCGAACTCCAACACTTTTTTCCTCCAGCCAATGTCTGTTTGTTGCAGCACATCTGTGCTGCCTTCAAAATATCTCTGGTGTGATCTTCAGATTTAACTGCTCGGTGGATGAAACTTGAATGTCTAGCAGAGCAGACTAGAATAGCTAGTCAGCAGCTATTCCACCACATGCTCCAAAACACACACTTGAGATACAACAGGAAAATAATGCACACTTCCTAATACATAAATGGTGGTCTATGGAATGGGTAGGATAGGAAAAAAAATACTGAAATAGCTGAAAGTAGATGGCTGTTCTCAGACCGTAAGTTCAAGGGAGAGAATGGCACGGGAAAGGGGAAGAACAAGTACAAAGGAAACCCTGGTGTTCAGAAGGTACAAGGTTTCATCCTTAAATCCAAAGGTGCTGTGCCAAAACAGAATAATTGACCTCTTGAAGGCTTACCTTGGGGGTGCTTTTTAAGGACAGAGCTCAGCTCAAAGAACAGACATAGCACAAGAATTAAGAAGCATTTCTTCCTTTTCTCCTTCGGGGTTAATGCTTAGGACGGTGTCTCACTGGCTAAGAAAGGGTTTCTGGATAAAGGGGCTTTTTTTCACCTAGAATATGCTAGATTACAGCAAAATTCAGATGACCTTTACATATTTTTCCAGGCAGGACTCATTCAACATCTTCAATGCCACTATAAAAGAATCCACTCGGGAGGTAAGGCAAAACCAGCACGGTATTGCCATGCTTAGGAAGGCTGCTGCTGTCCATCCAGGGTGAACGCGCAGACCAGGAAGGTTTGCACATCCTTGATCATGCTTGATCCTTTCCAACACCTGAACTTCTGCCCTTCTGCGCTCTGCCTGCTAAACCTGCCACGTATGTTCCTGCTCGCTGATCCCTCCTGCAGCCTGCCCTCAGCTCAGTCACAGACCAAGCTTGGGCAGAGCACCCTATCCTGTGCAGACTTTCTTTTTGAAATACTACAGTACTCAGGCATAGACCTGCTAAAAGAACAAGTAAAAGACACTTAGCACCCCATGCCTGAGTCATATCAAAGTTGCACCAACTTTTACACTTGTTTCAGTTCTGGGAATCCGGTAATCCTTCGTTCTACCACATCTCTGTAAAAAACATCAATCAAATCCAGCTGCAGCGTGAGACAAGTGGGCATTACAGTACTTGGCTTCCTCTGTCAGGGGCTTCTGTCTGAAATTTCCACCCACGGAGATCACCCATCCTACTGCCCTCCTACTCTATCTATACTAGGTTTTACTGCAATACCCCAAATGAGTGCATAGGTAAATACCAATCTGGTGGCTTCCCATTCTTTTTCATGCTTGTGGGCATAAATTTACAATGTCCAGTGATTTTTTTATTTGGTTGGTATTCACATAGAATTATTTCTTATGCACTGATATCTTTTATATGTTATTCAGCACTAAACTTAAGAGGATTAGTGTCAGCGACAGACTGCAGGCTCTCTGCTGTTTTTAACTGCTATCACTCAGAAAGACGAATTGTTTAAAGCAAGTCATGAAAGTACTAAGAAATGTGAAAGGAATTTTTAGTGCTGATGAATAGTTAGAAATTTATATTTATTATCAATTGTTTCATTTGGTACCACTTCTTGGTAACTGGGTCACTTATTTAATAACTACAAATGCCAAAAAAATTGTATCGCTTTGGAAAAATGATGCTAAATAATCCCGTTACTGAAGCCTGAGGCTCTTGCATGAAATCATCCCTCTTTCTGTGGGAAAGAGCCACTGTCCCTGGAACCCCAAAGGACTCCTAGAGGCCCCCAAGTGGCAGGGATCCCGGGGGGTCACGGTGCAGAGACTTTCCCATTAAGCACCCTAGAGACGGCAGAGTGTAGGTGGCTCTGCCATCGTAATTCCAACGTACTCAAGCTCCCATGGCACTGAAATTGGCCTGGGACTCCATGCTGGCTGTAGGACCCACGTACTGTGGGGTTTCCTCACTCCCCAGTAGCAAAATCTAGGCTGAATCATGGAGAAAATTCCATTTTCCTGATGGAGTGAGGCACCTTGGTCTGACTTAATATTTAATTACTTGAGCGGGGAAGAGAGCTTCATGTGCAGTTCTCCAGGGAAATGACCTATCCTGCCATAAGGGTTGTATCTGTTATTGCGAGTTACCCTTAAGAGTTTCCCCTGGAATAATTCAATCATTTCATAATTAATTTCAAAATTTTACAGAAAGATGATGAACAATTTATTGCTGCTAAGAAATTACATGATTCGATTTTAAGATTTGAGTGCCTGGAGGATATGTGCAGTTCTGTCAGCCACAGACTGACAACTAGGCAGCAAAACTGCTTACAGCCCTTCAAAACCTTCCCTTCCCTTCCTATAGACTAGTTATTCTTTCTCACTATGTTAAGCCACCTGAAAAATATGGTGCTTCTTTTTCATGATGCAGTATTCCTTTTCACCTCTGCCACCTTGCCACCTGCGTGCAGAATTGGGTCTGTATCTCCTCATCTGCACTGGTACTTACAAAGAGCTCAGGGCAGAGAATAGGAGGCTGATTTAGGGTTTCTTTAACAATTGGTCCATAAAACCGTTCAAGTCACCTACTGCTTTCAAAAGCTTAAAAAAAAAAAAAAAAAATCAATCATGAAGTAGAGAACCCAGATATACACGTTGCCAAGGAGACTGGAACAGACAGAAGACTGAGGCATGAGATAACTTCAGCTACGGGGGACAGTACACAGCCTCATCAGCACAAACATCACTGATACATAGCAGACGTTAAACTATCAGGCAGGTGAAATAAAACAGCACATAAAAACCATTCACAAGTTCAACAGCTTTATGACGTGGTTCCTCCGAGTCCTTGAGTAACCAGCAGTAAAGATCAAGATTCAGCTAAGACTCAGAAGCACCTCAGAGCAAGAGGTGGACTTTGAATACAGCAAAAATTCTTTTATTTTAAGAACATGTGATACTAAACCTCAAACTGTCAAGTATATTAAAATTAAGTGATAGAGGGTCACAAGCAGGCTGAATTGACGGTTCCTTGCTTAAACTGTGCCCAGATCTCATACTTCCAACTTCCAATATCCAGTCACTCAAAAAGACACACAGCAAAAATCAAAATTATTACTAGAGTTCACAACATACCAGCTTCATAAAATGCTTCTAGTTAACCTTAGCTGTCTTGCCAATTCCTGAAACCTTTTAAAATTAACTGCTTTTCTCACACTTATAAGAGTACAAGTGTATTACTTCCCAATGAAATGACCGACCTTTTTCCCTGCAAAATGAGCCCCTGAGGACAGCATGCCTCCAAGGTTCAGCTGTCCTAGGTGCAGAAATCCCATTTCAGTGTATAAATTCAGGGGTTCCCATGCTTCTGTGCATAGCTGCCCCAAAATGTTTCAATGACGGCAGTCCTTCAAAGAATAGCACCAAAGAGGCTGTAGCAGTTGCTGGATATGCTTCTGCCATTCAAAATCTGGAAGGGCTTTTGCCACTGCTGAGCTAGTCAGCTTTGGGGAAGCCCCAGCCAGAGCTGTGTTTGTGGACTACTGCCTCAGACTGTCCTCCCACTCCACAGCACGAAGGTGTGCCAACACACGCGCCAAGGATGCCCACTGCTGCCTTGCTGGCTTTGGAGAACAACATTTTCAAGGCTTTTGCTAGCTGCTTATGACTGGGTCTTTTTTAAGACATGGAGATACTGAGGTGCTAGCAGACACTTCTCATTCTCAGTAAGAAAGTCAGTCCAAATCATTCTCAAATATGGACTTACAGGATGCAACAAGAGAGTGATGCTGAACAGAAAAGCATGGCTAAAAAGGCAAAAGTTGCATAATGAAAATTATCAGCCAAGTTAAAAACAAAACTCAGTGCAAAGAGTAGCCCACTCAACAGGAAAACAGCAAAAGGCCCACCAACGCATTAAGTACTAGAAAAAGAAGAGACAGAAAGAAAGAGTGAAGGAAAATGAAACATGTAGAGGAGGACTGTTGTCACCAACATGGAAATCAAAGCAGCATGTAAACAGTCAGCCTACATGACGGAAAAGCCATCTGGCCAACAAACAGCCTCATCCTCATCACGCCGCTTCTGAGTATCCATCTGATAATGGGTGTGGGGAAGGAATGACTGAAAAATAAGAAAATAAAATCAGCACCCAATGGGTTCCCAAAAATGACTGATGCTGAAGTTTCCTCTAAGAACAAAAGACATTGTGCAAATCCCTACAAGGCAAAATATCTTTTGTCTGTTACAGGATTTTCCTTGCCCAGCCCATCCAGAAAATAATAAGACAGTCAAAGACATTAAGCTACTGCTTTGCTTTTGCTGTAAAACCAGTTCCCATCAAAAAGAGTTTTCTTCCCTGCCTGTTAACAGCTGCTGAAGCTTTATGACGACACAGTGATTTCCAGGGATGTTAATACTGGTTTGTAATGTTTTTCCTACTGGACTGGAGCCAGGATAAAAATATACACACTTTATATATTTATCACATATATATACACACACCTATTTCAAGATGCCATTACTGTCTCTCTGTCAGTCACCAACTCTTACTCCCTTCCTTTGGCACCTGGCCTCCAAGTCATCCGAAGAGAGGTGGCATGAGAAAGAGCACACTTTGCATATGGTGCTAAGTTGAGTGTGCTGGATTTACAAATGTCCAGTAGGATTTAAACAGCTGTTGTCTTAGTCTCTGATATTTAAGTGCTGACCAGTGAGCTTCTGCTACTTGGATTTTCAATGTAGTACTGAAAGAGACTACATTTGATTTTTAAACTTTAAAAAAATGGATTAACCAGTCAGGAATACACGAGAAAACAAACCATCACAGGGAGCGTGGTTTTGGAGGGAGGAGATAACCATCCAACCAGTAATAGTTGGAAATGTTATAGTTGTGGAGATCAAGCAATCCCTTGCCTCGCATGGGGTATTTCATATTCTCGCATTTGCAAAGATGAGTAACAAGATGTATAGATTTTGTGGGTGCTCAGAATGCACGCAACGTGAGAATCTGGGCAGCAGTCCTGCACACAAAGGACACCCAAGGATGAGCTGCGCATGCAAGGTTGTACACGCACGAGCTGACATCGAAGGTGCAGAATCCCTAGCAACAGGCTAAAGTGCCTGTGCCAGATCCAAAGCAGAAATGCGGGCTATTAAAGACAAAAGTAATATTACTTGTATTTGTCTTTGTATACCTTACACAAGCCTACTTGTCTCCATTTTCAATAAAAGTCTGCTTTATGAAAACATGACGTAAAACTTAAAAATCACCTTTGATGGCTGCTAAATATCCTCTCAGTTCTCTCTGGAGCCTGGAACCCTCTGCCTGGAAAAGAAAAAACGAAAAAAAGCAAGGAAGTGAAAACACATCCCAGTTATGTTATTGAAGACACATTTCAGGTGTATTTCATGCCTTAAAACATGCATACAGCATGTCAAGCTTAAAAACAGAAAGCAATTTCAGGAGCTATCTGATGAACCGTGTCACATGTGCAAGCATGCACAGGTTCATACACAAAAGGTGGCGTGGCCAAGATGCTATGCATGGTTTACTCTCCAGGCTAAAATTTCTGGTTCTATTTATCTATCTATCTGCCCAAGGAAGAATTTCAGCCAAAACAAACAGGTATATCTTATGGCCAAGGTCCAGTTCAAGTCAGCCTGGCCAATGTCCTAACTTGAAACACAAAGAAGTATACCCACAAACGGTGCACCTCTGCTTGAAACTGCTCAAATAAGGCCAGTCTAGACTTCCAGAAAATCTATGCCCTTACATAAATGGCTTACTACTTTCGAAAAAACTTTTTGAAATATTTTAACATTTTAATATCTTGCAAGCAAGTAACTGCTAAAAAACAGTAGCATTAGTTATTTTGTTTAGCTTGGCTAGTGCATCTTGCAGTCTGCGGTGAAATCTTAATTGTTTCTTTGGCAAATACATCAAAATGATCTTTCTTTATCTTATACCAATGGCCTTTGAAAAACTCAGAATAGACAAAACAAAATGGGTTGCTTTATCTCTGACTGTATCACAAGTCAGACTTCACAGCACCTAGGATTTGCAGTAAAACCTGTGCTACACTATAGCACACACATTATTGTTAAAAAGCTGTTGTCCAGGACACCTTCAACAGCCCTAGGATTCTGGAAATGCTCCATGTTTATCGGTTCCCAATATCCTTCAAATTATTTATTTAAGCAGTTGGAAACTATAGGAATATCAGCTTGCAGTCACATTTTCTCACATAGAGCTACACCATATGGGAAAATCAGCTGCAAAATATGACTGACTGCTTTGGAGTTTTTCTCATATTTTTCCTGTGAAAGTTAGATCCCAAAAGGCTGCATGTGTGAATACTTTAGCAGGCAGAGTCTCAACTGGTATAAGCTGTTGTAACTCCACTTAAGTCAAAAGACTTCTGATGTCAGTAAAGGATTTGCCATCAGTGGCAGTGATGTTCAGAGCATTCAGACACAGAGGATGATATGAAATTGAGGTTGAAAGGGACCATCTGGAGCTTAGAATCCACCTACCTGCAGCCACATTAAATCCAAATGGTGGTTCTGAAAGCTACTCGCTTCACCAGCACACACACTGCAATACGCAGATTACATCCACCAAGATGTGCCTCTCGCAACTGCCTGCAGGGAACTGGAGGATTTTAGAACTGGACAAAAAGCCCCCAAATTGCAATGCACCATAAGACGACAACAACTGTTTTAAGGCCCTGGAAATATTAAAGAATTTAGCAGGTAAAAACGCCAGAGTTGGCAGACTGAATTCACTTTATGGAGTCAACAAACAGAAGGTTGCTTTTTCACTAATTTGATCTGAAGCAAAACACCTTTTTAAACCTAAATCCATTAATCAACTAAATTCTGAGCACAGGAGTAGACCCACCAGGGTGATACCTGAGAAGCTCCTGAGTAACAGCAAGAGTACAGCAGCACTCAGACCACCAATCTATCTCTAAAGCAGGAGCCAGACAGGCATCGGCTGAGTAATCAGTGGATTAAACCTCAGGCTTAATTACTTGCAACACAATAGAAAGTTCTGAAAGTAGTGGTGGCTTGATGTTGTATCCCTTAAGAAAATATATACATGAACATCTTCATACTGTTTAGCAAAAACGCCACCTTAACACATTATAACAACACATTTTATTGTCCTACGTAACACAGTAGCATCCCAACACACTTCAGAAGCTTTTTTCTCCTTCTCTGCATGCTAAAATAGGAGGTAGAGAGATGACAGAAGTTGTTGGCTTCAGTGGAGGAAGGCATTAAGTGAACAACACTGCCACAGAGGAAAGGAGATCAAACTTGGGGGCAGAACTTCTTGCTCTAAGATCTGAAGAGGAGTATGAGCAAACATGCCGCAGAAAGAGGAGGGAAGGTTCCCCTTTTATGCATGCCAGTCTCCTCCTGGGAGGATGCCTGGTACTCTGAAACGTCACACGAAAGTATAGAAACTGTCTTTCCAATTTGTATCTTCTTTGGCCTGAGCGCTTGTGGTGGAAATGGGAAGTAGATACAGCAACTTGATTCTTCATCATGGTCCAGCTGAACAGGAGCCCACATGATAACAAAATCTAGTTATTAAAGGATTTCTTATCTTTCAGGAGCAGCAAATTGCAGCTGGAAGGCTCAGAACCCTTTTAGCTGTCCTCGTGTCCAGTAAAAGGTCTATATTTACTCATACGCGTGCCATTTTGTCACGTGGACTAATTAGCACACCACAAATGGCATGTCAGGGACATGCACTGCCCAAGCATCATGTTTTTAACTGTACTGCTGTGTAGTTTTACAGCTGGTACCCCAAGCCACTACGAGATCTATTGTGGTTGCCTAGCATTGTGCGTCACCAGCAATCACTGCTCGGGAAAACACATAAGAAGTAGTCAAAGCAGTAAACCATGATGCAAATATTTTGCCATATGTGCTGTTATGAATTCTGACACTTCATTCAAAAGAATAATTCTAAGATGCATCTCCCTCAGTCTATGTTATTAACAGGTCACAAGCACTGAAATATCTAAGCAGAATAGTGCCATATGAATTTTCCGTCATTAGGAAGTGTTGTAGGACATGTGACATTAAAGCACCCATGGGCAAGGGCCAGCTCCCGCTGAATTTGAGAGCAAATCTCTTCGTTTCAGTGGCAACAGAATCAGACCTTTCTATAAAATACCAGAGATAACATTTTGCATCAGAAGTCCTCAGCCCTGTGAATTCTCCCACATGTGCCTCTGGTCTACACATTTCGCTATAGTTAACTCACTGTTAGTGATGGTAGATACACTTTTATCACCGAATAGGCTAATTAATACTCACAGGATGAAAATACTGCATTTCTGGCTCTGCACACCTTGCAAACCATGATGAAGGGGTTTTAAAAAGTACTAGTTTTAAGATTTCCTCATATTTAATATTCCTCCTTCTCAATAATTACTGATACACTTTTTTTCCTTTCTGGTCTATCGGATCAAAGCCTCTGGTGGCTCTGAAACCACTGCTTCAAGTATCTTCATTAAGTCCATCAGTTTTGTTAATTAAGATGCAGCTTCTTGAAGGAGAACAAAAAGTAGGTGTCATTTTGCAGATGATGTGCTCCTCTGAAATGAGATTTCTCAAGTGAGCACTGATGCTTCTCTATCCTTTCATAATTTCTTTTATTTGTTCTATGTGAGGCAGCAAAATGAGTCAGAGTTTCATAATATGCAAGAAAACTCCAGAGAGAAATCTCAATAGCGTACTTAACAGGAAACTTCTCAGAAGGTTGTTTGATAAGAACAGGCATGTTCTCATTGGACTCCAGCACCAGAAATCAGTGCTCTTAGCTCACCTGGTCAAAGTCAGCATACAAATTACCAAAAATCTGTCAGACAATCCTGTCAAACTGCACCTAAGGGCAAGGGAGGCATTCCAACAATCCAAACCAACATACCTCACTAGAAAATCGACACAGGTCTCCACAGCCACATCCTAAACAATAACTAGTTACTCTGAAAACTGTAGCACACAGTCAGCGTCGCTGTCAGATCCCCTTTTCTACTCTCTGGTCTTATTACATGGTCAGTATTATGCAGCCGGTAAAGACGTGCACCCAGGCAGATAAGCAGGCTTGGTGTTTCAGGATCTTGTCATCTCGTCAGTCTGACAGTCAACAAAGAGATCCACAGCACTGTTGACTGTCAGACTGACGAGACCCACAAAAACCTAATTACTAAAACCATAAAAAACATGGTTTGTGTCTTACCACTAGAAAAATTGTTGCTTCCACTCAGAAATTAAAGGCCACCTTGCCTCCATGAAAGCTGGCATTGAATGACCTATTTGCCAGGCATCATTTATTCACAGCTTTCCAGGCAGAACAGAAGACTTTGATTTTTCTATCATGTCACATACAGGATGTAAACACAATACATCTTTACGGCAAAGGTCAGCACAGCATGCGCTTGATACCAAAACCTAATAAATCACGCCACTTTAGCGAGAGTCAAGAGCACTGCCAATGTTGAACCTGCAGCACAGGTTAATTAATAACCTGCCCTATAGAAATGCAAACCAGATAATTACTAATGCAGCTCTAATACCAGAATTCTGTCATTCCATCACTAAGACATCAGGGAAATAGCTCAAAAGACAGCATTTTCTGTATCACCTGGAAGACATCCTTCATTGTAACATGCAGTTATTAGCCACAATGCAAAGCAGCACTGTCTGTCTGTTCGTAAACACTTTAGGTAGTATTTACTGGTAGGTCTTTTAGGGAACTCAGAAGTATGAATGCAAAGCACTACTGCATTAAGTGAAGCTTAACAAAGTAAGAGGCTATTGGGACAAATCCATAGTTCAATATGAAATATATCTGTATACCAGAGTACCCTATTTTACCATTTCTCACTCTCCTTACAGTTCCTAGAACTGTTTCCCAAATTTTGGAATCTTTTTCTTAAATAAATACATTTCTTCTTTTCTCTTTCTACAAGACTTTGGTTTTGAATTATTTGTCTAGTGCATCACTTGATAAAAGTTGGGTTTGCAACCTTCTTTGGAAACACAGAGGGTTCTGGCATCCCATTACCTACCAGCACACCACCAAATTTGTGGTCCAGCCACTAAGAAGGCTCAAGAGTAAGAATTTCATTGTTCTAATTATTAAGTAACATGACGAGTTGAAGTAAACTGCACCAAATCAAACAGGTTCCTCAGACAATTTGAACTAATCCAGAAAGTATGAACTCTAAAGGTAAGAACCAGTGAACATATACTTGGCCTCTGTTTACGCCTATAGCTGCATATCCATAACTATATTCCTAAGTAACATATAACAGCTATGCATTAACCGGTCTGGTAGAAAATTGTCCAGAACTGTTTGTTGTGAACTGCACCACGTTCAGTTCAAGTGTTAAATCTCAGAGCTGGGGTATGTTAACTACCCCTAGGGTCAGTAATTCCAAACAGTCTAGATTGTGTATTCCTGCGTCCAGTTTACTTCAGAGTGTCTATCAGGGACAGTATTTGGCATCACCTTTGTTTAGCAAAGGAGTCTCCTATGGACAGAGCTGTATTGAACCAACAGTATGCTGCAGCTTATCAAGTATCAAGAATGCCCTGCATTTTAGTTTGCGATTCCACAGACAACCTAGGAAATCTGAGTATCAGCTAAGGAGAAATAGTGTCTCCCATTCAGAGTAATTTTAAAGTTTGCACCTTTTGTTTATTGCCTGGATTCTTCTCCATATCTCAAGCCCATGCAGAAGATCAGTAAAATTAGGGGGTCTAAGGGGAGGACATAAGGTAGGTTTAAAGATGGTCAAATAGATATATGGAATACCTAACAACGCCCAGAGGAAAGAAGGTGTTGCAGAACACAGATCGAATTTCGTGTGATGATATATATTGAAGCTCCCCTTCTTCAACCTGTCCTTCATTCAACTCCAGACTAAGACACCCATCACTGTCTGCATGAGTCAGCTGCCTCTCCTTTTCTTAGAGCCAATGTAGGTCTCTTCAGTGCAAACCGTAGAGTCAGGAGGGCAAATAAGAAAACCCTATAGTCAAAACCATTCACTGAGCATAGCTGTCCAGTGCCATTTGCGATACATCCACAAATGGCAAACATAACTGGTCCTAAGGACCTGCTAGCTTTGTTGAACAGCATTTGGAAGCCAGGAAGGACATAGTAGGGCCTCACAAGTGGCGAAAGATGCCAACACTTCGATAACTGACTCGCAACCCTCGCAGCAGCTCTCAACTCAGTTGGTGGGGCTGTGCCAGGAGCCACAAGTAATCCCAGCACGGGCCATGCCCTCACTGATGGGTGTCATCCTGCAGGGTCTGGGCCCGGTGGGCAGAGCCAAGGGCTGGTAAGAGGCTTCGCTGACACCCCCCAACCTAGCCGAGGGTTTGAACCAGGTCCAGGGTCTGTCTGGGAGGTCCAGATGGGACCAGCAGAAGATGCAGCTGAAGCACAGGTCCCCTAGGCGTGAGGATCAACCTGTGACCTGGCTTAGGGAGGGACTCCTAGGCTCACGTGCAGGGTTAGGAGTCCCAGATCAGGCTGTTCAGAACTATTAAGGCCCACAGATGCCCCCAGAGAACTGAGGGGTTTCTGCCTTGGCCCTCCAGACCACACTGCCCAGTTCAGCACAAGCATCTGGGCAGACCCAACTCACACACAGACACCTACATTCAGGTGTTGCAATCTGGAACTGGATCACTTTCCAGGGGCAGGGTTCAGCTGCCAAAAAACACGTCTGTTGCTGCTGGAGGTGCCTTGGGGTGCTGGAGAGGACCACAGAGCCAGCTGGTATGATAGGGGACTGTGACCAAAGCCATGTGCCTCTGTCTGGAGCAACAGCTGGGGGCCAGGTGGGACACCGTGAGGCACATCTGGTGCCTACGTGTAGGTGCTGAATCTCATCTTGCGTATCTTCACTCACAATTGAAGTTTAAGAAATTAGTAGCATATCTTATGCAAAAAGTGCGCTTCAATAAATGTTAATTGTCTCACAGAACAACTTTAAGACAATGTGTGTCACAGCTGTCAGGCAGCTAAACATGCTTGCGTGAAATGAAGATCTGGCCAGGATAAACCTTTTCAGGACCCCTAACCATTACACCCAAGGAGCAGCTCTTACTGCGAGGCACACAGTAAGTAAAGCAGTCCAGAGAAGCAGGTTCTGCTCACTTAGGAACAGCAGGAAAAGGCTCTTCATTTGCATCTAATTCTATAAACTAGCAACAACAGCACTTGACATTTTGCTTTGTTCTGACAACATGTCATGGGCAGCTGCTTTTGTAGTAGCAACTGCTATATCTCTGTGTGTACATAAACAATATATAATGTTAATGGTTTTAAACACTAAAATATATTTAAACCGCAGTCTGTAAAATCAAAGAAGTCTTACAACTACATATGGAAAAATAATGAGAAGTAAATATGCACAGACATGAAATAGAACACTGATGTCTTATAAAAATAAAGCAAGCACTGTGAGTCATTAAAATATACTCGGGGATAAGGGAATTGCTACTTTACTGCCTGTCAAAAAAGAAAGCGTAAGATGTGGTTGCTTAAACAACAGAATAGAGATGAAATTTCAGGTAAAATCTCAACGGACTTGATGACATTTTCACAGTCGAGAGAAATATGCAGGAATCGTCTTTTCTTTTTCCCCCCTCCCTGAACTTCAGGGACGATTGGGAAGCTGAGCACATCAGCAATTAGCTGTGCAGAGAGAAATGTTTAAGCCTCAAGAAATTTCTTGCAATACACTGAAAATCTATGTTTTGTTTGTTCCACAAGTTTTGATTTAGAGTGGCAATTTTCAGTTTACAGCTTAAATGGAAGGTGAATAACAGTTGTACTCACTGTTAAAAATCTAAATGTTTTTACTGTTGGTTTCAGCTGCAGCAGTTTATCTGATAGGGAAAGTCCAGAGGCTCTGCAAAGCTACTGTGCTCTGCTGTCTCCAGACATGGGATGACTCAGTTTCTCCATGGTGATTCATCTGGGTAATTCAGCTCTGGGCTGTTAAGTCCAGAAGGGGCTCTTACCCAGATGTATTCAGAAAGAGATGGGAATGATCACTAGGGCGTCTAAATGAGCTTTTCCTACAGATAGATCTGCTGGACATATCCTTGTAGATAGCCTTTTGCTGAGTTTGGTGCACATCCACCATCCAATCTGCTACTCAGGTAAGGAACAGCAAGATTTCAGATATTCAGTTATCCGTTTCAAGGTAATGAGCACTGTACTCTTTCTCTTTCCTTTCTCTGTCCTTTCCTTGAGCTGAACTAGGAGACCTCATTTATTATATTTGGAGAGTATTATTAAAAATATCATTCTGTACATAAGATCAGTTCACCAGCCAAGTGTTACAGGCTCAATAAGGTAGGGAAACAAGAAGAACAGACCATTTTCACAGCTTTCAGCTTATCAGGATCCCCCAAGCCCACGTGGCACCAGCTGCTATGAACAACTTACAAAGAGACACAGAACTGAGTGACAGTCTTCCTCAAAACCAAATGTAGGTAGGCGAGACGGCCAGGGAACAGCCAAATCACTGCTAAGCGAGATTGCAAGAAACAAAGTAAAGTTTGGACTTTCTGGCAAACTGCCTCTGCCATGGAAAGGCCCAGTTAGCTCAGCAACCACCACGGAGACAGATAATCCTGGAGGCAACTGCAAAAGATGGGACAGCCTCTATCAGGGGCGGTTCTGCTTGCAAGCCACCTGAAAGGGCCACAGCAACTGCTGGCTGGACCTCGGCGCTAGGACCAATCACCCATGCTGCCTCTTTATTCTTTAATACCTAGAACTTCATTTTTCTTTTTCTAAATGCTCTAGAGTCACAGAGCTAACCTTAAAATCAGGACTGAACGTAAACCAAGAAGAGATGGCTGACTGGGTTCATAGAAGACGGCAGTTCTGCAAGGTATTAATCATAATAATCATAATAATTCAGATGCACATTGTAACGCTTCATATCTGTGCATTGCTAGTTAGTTGTGGATCAAAGTATGAATAAAACTAAGAAAATTTAAGCAATTTATATGCGTCTTATTGGCAAACATGGCAGAAACAGTGTTTTTGCAGCATTTGTTTGCAGCACAACAGAACTCTTTGAGAGCAAGCCCAGCAGAGCACAGTATGCACGTGTGATTAGTTTAATGAATGTACAAATGGTCTCTCGTTTGGTGTGCCAGTGGACCTAGCCTAATCCGCATATGCTACTCCAGAGAGCTGTAGTAGTCCCCTCTGCACTCGCTCCTCCCTATCCAGTTCCTCCCCTGGCCCCAAGTCACATTCGCATCCGGATTTAGATTCATGCAGCTCCTGCAGAGTCCTTGACTGCTTCTTACTGCCTCTCTGTACATCAAAGTAGCAGGACACAAAAAGGAAGAAATGCTAAGATCCTCCTTAGCCCTTAGCAAGGCTTTCAGCTGAAAATCACCATTACTGAAAGATATTGGTAAAGCACAGAAAAAACAAACACTTGACACAATTTTGCTTACAAAGACTTTTTTTTTCCTCTTTCATCTCTTTGGTTTTCACTCAGAATTATTAGCTAAAAAAAAAATCCCACAAAACTGTTTCTTCATGGGGATGCTCCAGCTGCTCCTTCTGCACCCTGTAAGAACCTTACAGATGCACCTTATTTCTAGTAGCACAGTTACTCCCTGTGCAAACAGCTGGGACATTGACAGCAAGGATAATCAGCCACGTAAGGACAATCAAGAAGAAAGAAATGCTCCATTGATATCCCAGCGTACTTGGAAAAGACGAAGGGGAAGAAATGGGAAAATACAACATCTCTGCAGAGTTTCAAAGCTTCTGAGTGCTTCTTCAGGCCTATTAAAATCCACCATCTTCCTGATCTCCAGAAATTTGCAGGAGGAACCACCCTCCTCAGAGAAACAGGTTCTTTTACTTCCCATCATTATCATCTTTGGGGAAGAGCGAAGATCTGCACAGCCCAGTGGCTCCTGAAACCCCCCTCCCTTCTACACTGAGAGAGGAAACTAAAGGCTAAGTGACCGTAAGGTGCAAAAGAGTTAACAAGCATCCCAGCAGCCAGGATGCAGGGTTTGTGCTTACAGGGAAAGACAGAAGCTCATGTGGTAGACAGGACTGATTCAGGGCAGAAATTGCAAACACTGATGTGAGCCAATTTTTACATTGTGTAAAATGCGTAGCAGTAGTTCTCTCACCCTCCAGTGCCTTTCTATATAAGCTCTGAACGACAGCTCACACAGATGACGGATACCTCAGTGCACACTTACATAACAAGACTATTTCTGGGGGGAGTTAATGCAGCTCATGGTAGGCATTAATTTGTACTAGAAAGCTACTATACAATTAATCACCATTGATCACCTCACAGCCAAAATGTCTGTCCAACAAAGCGAGGAGTAATTGAGGTTAGAATTTAGGATTGTATTGGGAGTAGATTACAAACTCTTCAGGGCACCTTCGTTTCCACGTCTTGTGTTTACAACACTAAGAGGAATTGAGCCCTGCGCCCCAGTAACGCTTCATCAGCGCTGCCACCACAGCCCCACGCCCCAACAGGGAGCGTAACAACGCACAGCAGTCTGAAGCTACTCATCTACTCACTTTGTATAAAACTGGTATTATTATATGCTACCCATGGAAGCAATCCACAAAATGAAACCAAGCAAATACATCTCTTCTCTGTAAGAAGTCAACAACAAATCTGCGTTTAGTCGGGGTCGGGTTCTGTTCTCCATTACGCTGTTGAAAATGTGCTGTCTCTCTGCTGATCCCAAGCGGTTCTAGCATGACAGTGTTCTATATGATTACAATATGTCCTTTTATTATGAGAGCATTTCTTAGCCCTCTGCATGCAAAAACACAACTGTTCTGTTTGAAAATAGCAGAACAAAATCCAACATCCCCCTCTCCAATAAAATCTTTTTACTTTTACCCTGTAACACTTTCTTCAAAATCAGCAAGTTCAAATAAGACAAAATTAAAGAAACTGAGAAAGTAACTGACCTCTTGCCGTTTGAAATTTTGAACGTATTCTTCAAACTGTTCATCTTTTGTTTCATCTGCTTTTCCCAGTTTTTGAAGTACCTATATTGAAAATAAAAAGAAAAGGAATAATTTAATATTTATGTCACAAAACAAAAACGCTGCTACTTTCAACACTTCTGTTCTTGCAGTTAGGCTTCAATGGCATTTTATTTTTGGGGGTGTTGCATGCGCTACTGTTTCTGAAGTTCACAAAGGAAACCATTTTGTCAAAATAAAAAAAGGATAAAAGCAGGAGTATGGTGTGTGTATGTGTGTGTGGAAATATACTTGAAAGCATGGAGTCCCTGGGGGGTATGTTTGGTTTTTTTTTTAATGAAGTACCTTTTCTTTTAGCAAAGAATCCCAGGGTTTCAAAGCACGGAAAAATGAGAGAAGTTTGCTGGCACGGCAAGTTGTCCTTCCATTCACACAGAGAAAGGAAAAAGATAATCAATTTTCACTAGGTTTTTCTTCTGTTTATGGCTCATTACATCGAATGGTATTAACATTACCCTTATGTGTATGATTTTCTACATAAAGTCATAGAGAATAAAGAACTGCAAGGCTGCATGGGAAGTTGTTACAGCTGATACTTATTTAAAACTTCTGTTGGTGTTAATATTTGCTCCCCTCATTAATTCAAAAGTGGGTTGTCATCCACCAGATAACAAATACACTGCCATATGTCAGCAGCAAGGGCTATTCATGTGACAGTAATCTCAAAAGTAATTTGACACAGCTGCACTTTACACTGTATTTAACTACAATAAGTGCATTCTATTATTAAATCCCGGCACTATCCATTCATTTTAATATTGAAGACTCCTACGTAGCTGCTAATGGGCTTCACTCCTCTTGTCAAGCAACGCCCTAATCTTTATGGAGTATTTGTATGCTGGATGAACCATCTCACACAGTGATGTTCAGATTGATCTCCCATGACAAATTGACCAAATGTTCCATTTTCACAGGAAAAAAACCAAAACAAATGAAAAAAACCCCACAAAATAATAACAGTAGCAATTAACTGATACTGTGAATAAACATATAAACATCACCACCTATTCTTCTCAAAAACAAAGACTGTGTACAGCTCTAGTCCTGCCACGCTGTCTCTCCGACTGCCTGCCTCTCCCAACCCCAGCCAGCCCCACACCATAAAACCAGGCTGCACAGAGGGGCGGCGAGCATTGCCACAGTGGAAACTGGGGGTCGAGATGATCATGAAGGGGATATACCACTACCTGTGGACCTGGCATGTGGAACTTCAAGGCAGTTTTGATGTATTTACAGCAGAAAGACAGAAAGAACGACATCAGAGAGGAAAAAAGGACAGAGACCAGCATTATTCTGCCGAGAGCTATGCTTCAGCTTTTCATTTCCCTTGCTCATTTGGGCATTTTGAGCTGCTTTTAAGCCTGCTGACTAGTCCCAAAGACCTCATACACTCTCATCACCAACCTCTTCATAAAAGACTAAAAAGTATCACAGATGGTTTTACAGAGGAATCATTTAATTTAACATTTCGAATCATCACAGGTCTTCACACTGCTCCTTGTCACCAACGAGCCAAACAGTCTGCCCCCGGCTGCAGCATGACTTTGATCCACACCAGGCGGCTCTCTGAAAATCCATTACCCTTTTCGAAGAAGTGGCTGCCAGGTAAGCCTCCTGGCCACAGCGATACGTTCAAATCATGTTCACAGGAACAAGTAGCAGGCACGTTAACTGTAGTCTGAGCGACTCATAACATAGGTAACAAACAATGACAAGTAAGGTTGTCACCATAAACTCTTTTCTCTTTCCCAAAATATCAATGGCACACATCCATGCCTCCATATGTGCACTCAGGCCCACTAGCACAAGTCTCAGAAGGGAGCAACCTACCTCTCACAGAACCTGCCTCCCATGGCTCGGGATTTTTATATCCTATCTCCAACTTTCAATTTCTCTACAGGTATTTAAGCTGAACTGAGACTAAAATGCAGTGTTAGAACTTTGCCTCTGCAAACTCCAACCCTAATCTTAATCCAGGGTTACATTAAATAATCGCTAATAACATAGTTTCTCAATTTTCCTAATCCTAACCAACATAGTTTCTCAATTTTCTCAATCCTAACCAATACCAGAACTACAGATACGTCACACAGTTGGAACTAGAAGTTCCAAGCCACAGGCTTGGCATCAGCTAAAGACACTTGCCCTCATGGAAGTCATGCAGCCCATGCCACACACACAGATAACTGAGGTTCACTTACTCTTTTCCTAAATGCAATCCTAATCCCATCACTACAATTCTATATAAACACAGCTGAGCAGACTGTGGCTAGAATAAATTATTCCTCACAGGTCTCTTTAGATACCATCCAAATAGCCCCACAGACCACTGAACGTGTAGCTCAGCCTTTTATAACCAACCTAACTATAACCACAACTCTACCACTGGTAGTCTAAACAGAGAGGTGACCAGACTGAAGGTAAGTCTTAGAAACTGATCTACCTTTCAGCACTTCCTTGTGCACTTCTGTCTCAAAGCAGAAGTCTCTTGCCAACAGAAGTCTATAGCTTGCAGTTTATTTTTGCTCAGTTTGGTCACCACCTTAGGGTGGCTTTGGGGTCGGGTTAAAGACAGATGAAGGCTGGTCTACACTACACATGGGTTCCTTTAACTCCAAACTCTCTTATGGACAGGCTGAAATATATTTTAGACACATTGTTCATCTTGTTACGTAGTACCTGGGTCAAGATCAGAGTCACAGCCTGATTTAGGGGTAAGGTTAGGAAAAGGCCAGTAGACAGCCTACCAGCATTAGGTTTAGATACCGGTCGAGAGCAAATAGACTTAAACCACCCAGGTTACTGGAAAGCTTCTGATGGCCCTTAAAGCTAAAATGAAGGCTGTGCTCACGAGCAGCAAGTTCCTAACCTCCCCCTTAAGCCTCAGTTCAACCACCTTTCTAGAGAAGGATTAGATTTATTAACAGGAATAGCTCGGTTTATTGGTGGCCCCTGAGGACAGGAGAAAGACAGATGGACAATGTTTTACAAAAGCCTTGGAGTACCCTACAACATGCCAAAGAAAGGAGATCTGAACGGATAAGCAGCTAATATTTTATTTTAGGTCCATGTGATAGGTAAACTATATTGTGGATTTGGATTCAGGCATTAGAAGAAGAAAGAGCAGAGAAACCAAACCTACCCCACTTCATATAATTAGACCAAAACAGCTACCAGTATGTTTTCTCTTAAAATGCCATAAAAAGACAAAACAAAACAAAAACCAAAACAGACACAGAATTTGAAACAGCTGCTTTATTTTTTTCTTAACTGTGGTCTCCAAATGTGATATTGTACAATTTACTTAACGCACTGAATACTTTAAGGATCTAAAATGAATATCAGTGTTGACCCAGCACGTTGCTAGGAATATATGAGCTAAATAATTAAGTCAAATTAGCATTGAGAATGAAGTAAAAGCTAAATTTGATCTGATGGTAAACTTAGATGGTGTCAAGTGAATACATGTAGAGAGGAATTGTCTGGCAATGTGGTACCGAGATAAATAAATGACAGATTCTACACAAACACATAAAATTTGAGTAAAGACATCAAGCATGTCTGATATAATTCATAAATGTCATCAAGAGTACAGGTCTAGATATAAAATGCAAGAATATTTCCATTTGGGGATATTGCATCTTCAGTAAACCTTTTGGAAGAAATAAGACTAAACAGTTCCCCTTCAGTCTTCCACGTGCCTTCATTTACCAAACAATACATTTCAGCTCTGTGAGGAGAAGTAATTTGCTGATCTTGAATTAAAATGATCAATTTTACAATGACTATGATGTAAATGTTGTTAAGTATCTGCAACATGCCAAAGAAAGGAAACTAATGTAATAGAAAAAGTTACAGATGAACTCAATTATATTGGAAACTCATCTGGTGGCAAGGATGGCAGTGTTGTAACACACAGTTTCTAACACCATACTCATCTACAGCCTGTAAAAGAAATACTAGGGTTGCATGACTAATATGTGCAGCTTTCCAAAGGCATTTCAAGATGGTACTTCTGGGTAGAAATTGTTTAAAATGAAAGCAGATCATTCAGGAGAAATCAAGAGTTAACCACGTGCAAAACATCATATGGATTTCAGCAAATGCTCACAAAACTGAAAAAATTATTTGATCAATACAAAATAGAAGGTTTGAAAGAAGCTTCTTATGATGCACAAGAATGCTTATCTGAGGTGAAAAAAAAGAAACATAATGGGATCAGTTTGAAGGAAACAAGACCGTATTTCAACTTGCCCAACTACAAAATAGTACATGACAACTCATACGGCAAACACATGCTGACCCCAAGCCTACCACAGCCTGACAGTAATTTCAAGCAGACAAAAAACTCCACCCCACCAAGCATCAGCCCCAAACCAACCCTCTCCCTGTCAAAAATCCCACACAGGGATCTCCAAGTTTAAAAAGACAACATTTATCACGCAATGGGATGCTATACGAAGCATCCAACACTACAACACCATAAAAAAGTCTCAAATTACAAAAGTTAAGCATGATCCATAAGACCCAGCTGGTATTTGAGAAGCGTAGAAACAAAGTTTAAGAAAACCTATTTGTTCCAGAAATGAAAGCTAGCTTGGAAGATGGCATATCAAAGTATGAAGCCTGAAACAGAACTAATTGCAAAACCTATCCACTCATTCTCACTCAAGCGTGACAGCAGGGTGCTAAACAGAAGAACCAGAACAAATACTCAAGACTCAGTGAAGCCACATGAGATTCCTGCCTCCTCACCGTCAGCACATGGATCGCTGAAGTGACCAGAGGCAGAATGGATGCTACTCGGTTGCTCCCCGGTAGAGAGGGGCAGGAAGAGAAGGTGAACCACATTACAAATATGCCAGTGTAAAGCTCATGGAACTAAATGTTTAGTCCAGCTAATAAACAGACTCCTCTCCAGAGAGGTAACATTCATATCTAACTGCTCAAGATCTACCTTGGTGGCATTTAAAAACTAAAAAAAACTTTTCTTTTATCATGAAGTCAAAGTCTACAGTCTTATCCTGCTTCCATTTCAGTCCAGCACTGAAATCTCAAAATATGGTCAGAAAAAGAAGATGGGCAGAGAGGTATTTTTCAATATTGTCACATGGTAGGATTAGAAGATGCACAAGGTATTTCATAAAAATTAGATGGAATATTGTAATTAGAAAAATAATAAATAAAAGATTCTTTAAAAACTTGTTACATTTTTCTCCAGTGCTGTTCTGTGTTTTCTCTGTTTTTTGGGAGTTTTCTTTGAGCAAGGACATAATTGTATATAAGCAATAGATATTTTTAAAAATATAAATTCCAAGAACTTTTTAGTATTGTATTAATTGCTGCAGAAAGTAATTTACATAGAATATGACTTAAAGTCTCAGGGTACATGTGGAAAACAATTCTTATTATCATAGGCAGGGAAAGTGAATCATGGGGTAAACCAGGTGGGTTTTGTTTGGGGTTTTTTGCTAGACGAAATTCCATTTGAGAGCACTGGAGTAGGTTTCTGACTAAACAGAGCAAAAGATCATCACTTGTTGGCTTTCATGCTAATATGTTAGGCAGCTGAACACCTTAGGGAGAAAAACCCTAGTATTTAACACTTTCTTTTTAGGATTAAAGCCTTGGCTTTCCAAACAAACTCAATTTTTTGTCCTAGCCAGAAACCATACCATATTAAACATTATCAGGATTTTGTAAAGTAAGTAGATCAGCAACCAGAGCATACCCAATAAGCATAAATTACTCTTTCATCACAAAGTTACGGTACACGTCTGAAACTGCACAGTGTATTGCTCAGTTTCAATCCTGCTATAAATATTTTGATCCCAACATAGCTCCAGTGCAACAGGCTCAATCACTTCTCTTTTCCAAGAGGCTGACGGAATTTCCTACTATCCACGCTACACAGCCGTACACTTTCCAAGAACTGAGGCTTGCCTTCGTACTGCTGCTGCTGCTCTTCCACCATTGCGTTCCCGCAGTAACAACAGCTGACAGTGACAAATGTTTGCCCAAGCCTCTGTTCTCATTAATATCTGCTGGAGGGTTGTGCAAAAAAAATCCCTTTGTCATTGGCAGACTCTCAAAAGCCTGAAAACGTGTTTAAAACTGAACACCGAGCATTTTACTGAGGGCTATAGAAAATGCAGAAAGACACTACAGTAAAGCTCTTCACTGATAAGCAATCGGTTTGTGCGGTGCTCACGGCAGCCGAGTCAAGAATGGTGATGCTCTATCCTTGTCCAGTCTCAAGACAACCCACTGGTGCATAAAACAGAGATGATAATTTAAGAAAACACACTTTAAATCATTAATGAGCAAACAATGATCCTCCAACCCAGAACACACAACAATTGTTATTTTTAAAGAAAGAATTGCCGTGGAGCTGGCCAATAAATTTACAAGAGCTCAATCAGACAGAGAAAGAAGCAGAAGGCTTGCAAGAAACACCTATGCTCTCACTCTTCTCTGACCAGTCTCTCTTCTTCCTCATCTTCCGCGGCATCTACAGTCTGCATTGTTTTTGTTACCGAACTCAAAAAATGATTAAACTTAGCTCAGGTTTCCAGACCAACGACAGGTGACCTGTAGCTATCACTCCTTTTTTCTGTGCACACTTGCACTACTAATGATTTATTCAGCAAATTACAGCCAAACTTCAGTGTAAGAGAAGACCTAAATGGGAGGCTGGGGAACAAACAGCAGTACAATAACAGAGATATAAGATACATTGCGTGACAGTGGCCACAATACCACCATTGACAGTTGCATTTCATTGCTGTAGTTTGACACAGCGGATCATACACTAGGAGAAAGGCCATCACAGTAAACTGCCATTTAGGAATGTACCATTTAGCGGAGCACTGCAACTCCGCAAGTGCTACCCTAGTATATGACAGAGGCAATATCTGCTGTACAGCGTCACAAAGCAAAAATGCAGTTCAGGATATGAGTTGTCTAATACATGAAATACGGCCCAAGCAAGGGAAGAGGGCAGCTGCTAGGTACCAGACACTCTCCAGTATGGAAAAGCATAAACACGGCTCTACAGGTCAGACTAATTGTCCACATGCTATACCAACCTCTCTCCAACCTCCCCAAAAGAAGATGCCCAGGGAAGATACATGACAAGCATGCAGTGACACTCCTATAGAACTCTCTCCCAACCCCTAACAAACTGCACTTCAATGAATGCCTGATGTGGTCTCTCTATATTTTACAGCCCTGAAGGATTTTTCTTATTGATGGACTGTCCTGCTGCTTGTGAAGCTCTGATAAGGTATTTGCTGTTTCAAGAAGCATGCAGGTTCACTTTTCTCACGGCTGCTTTTCTTTTGTTAGTTTTTTGTCAGCTTTTGCTTGCTGGTGCTTTGAGTATTGTAAAATATCATGATGCATGGGAACAGTTTGCTAACAAATGAGTACTGAATAATATCCAGATAAGCATAAAACACTATGATAAGGTATGTTCTCTTAATCAAAATTGAAAGAGGGAAATGTGGCCTTTCTACGCAGCCTAAATGACAAATGTGAACATTGTGCTATGAGAGATGACTGTAATGAACTTTCTGTGAATTGCAGAATCTAATTGTACATCATTCCCCAGATAATGCAAAAATGCTCTAGAGAGATTCACAAAATAAACAAGATTACGATTCTGCTCAGAATGAAGCCACAGACTTCTACATTAGTCCTCGGTCATTTGGTTAAAACCAGAAAGTACTCTACAGAGAGCGCCGACTTGCACACTGCAGTGCACCACAACGCACAGACCGTTACCCAGCCTGTTCTTTGCAACATTCAACAAATTAGGTCTACTGGAAGTACTCACTCTCGCAAAATTTAATGCAATCTACGGCTATCGTTCTGCGTAAGTGTGGTCCTACGAGGTCCAGCAGTAAAACTTCGCTGCACAGTGGGAATTTCAGGAGACTGAAGGATGAGCTTTGAAGGTTGCAAGGCCTCATTTTGCTGGTGAGAAGGGAAGGGATACTAACAGCTATGACAATGTACTGCTAGGGACTTCTGCTTGTCTCTTAGGACCTTCACAGGGTTTTTAATGCTGTGGGGTTCTCCGACACAGTAAGGCAGCTCTTCAGATACTCTCTGTATGTGTTCTGAAAGGTGCTTATCCCCAGTGGATGTGAAAGCCTGGCACAGCTTAAAAAAACTTCCATGTACTTTAAAAAATAAACTAAGGAGAGGCAAGCTGTTAGACAAGCTTTCTCCAGTCTGTTCTGTGTAACTAGCTTGTATAAGAGAGGATGGCATCCAGGTAGAGATGTTGGAATGGTGCATGACAAGTGATTTTCATGGGATGTAGCTTAAAGAGGAAAACAAAATGGAAAGAAACAACATAGACCAAGCTTAGATGTTGAGGAAAAAAAAGTGAGATATCACAGAAAGAATTAAGAGGGACAAAAACCTTAAGGAGAGAATAGGAACCAAGCTAAAAGTAAAGAACCAACTTTGAGAAACCGTGGATTTGATTCATTTGCCTTCCTATAGGCATCTCAGATGGCACAGGATCTCAAACATCTCTGTGCAGGTGGCAAACATGACACAGGACCTGTGGAAGTGTGTTCTGGAATAGCAGCTTGAGGGGAGGCAGGATACAACTCAAGCAGCCTATGCGTGGGCAGCTGAATTGAGCTATTACTATCACAGCAATGTCTACAATCCTCAAACTTTTGAGATTCTTTTACCTCACAAAATCTCTTTATGCAATAATTGTTCCCTCCTTGCTCATTTTACCATTGGAGAAACAAGGTACAGCAAAGGCAAGTCACTTCTACGCCAGGTTCAGAGGCAGTTAATCACAAGCAGGGTACCAAATCTGATTATTCTAGACTAGCATCTTAACCTCTGGGCTATCCTCCTGTGAAAAGAAGATTCACAGTACAGGAATTTGCTGTGTTCTGATTATCTGCATCAGAGCTATACAGAAGAGGAGGAGTGAAACAAAAGGCATCTTAAAGAACTGGAAGGACAATCTGTTTGCCCTTCTCTGGCTATTGTTGCTCTCACATTTCTTGAAAAGATTGATCACTACTTTTGTTGAACAAGAGCTAAATTTAACTGCCTGCACAATTAGCAATAATATCCTTGGCTGAACTTCTGTGTCCTTTACTGTATCCCAAACAAACCAAAAAGTTACTCCACTGAATCAATCAAAAATCCCATCAGTTGCTTATGCTTAACTTACTCATCTAGCTGAAAAGTACCTGGATATTGCTGTAGTAGTGACCAGAGCATCTCAAACTTGTAGAAACTGGCTGAGTATCCAGGCTTGCTTACACTCTCACCGCTTTTTATTTCCCTCTTTCTTACCAGTGCCTCCAATTTCCTACTCCCTTTTGGTTTGTCCTCTACACTTTTGGTTGAGCACAGCCCTTAATACTGCTCCCTTCAAAAAATAACAACAATGGAAGAAATATGGTATTTTCTGCCCTGATAACATTTCATTTTGTTCATATGACAAATTCATTTACCCCATCTTCTATTCACTTTCAGCCCTATTTTGGCTGCGAGATTTTCAAAGTAGAGACCATCTTACTCTTTACCCATGTACAGCAGCAAAGACAAGGGGACCATCACCTCGATTTGCTTGAAGATCCTACCAAAAAGCCATGATCAATAATAATTTCTCTTCTGATGTTTACATTCACCCAGTGACCAGCCAGTTCTTTTGCTGTCTGTTTTCTTGCTATTCCCAGTCCTTACGAACTAGGAAAAAAAGGCTAAAGCAGCCATTTGAAAAACTTCTTTCACTATATTTTCAATGCATAAAAGTTGCATAGAACTAACTGTAACATAATTACCATTCACATAATTAATTAAATTTTAATTAGATTTGAATAATTATAAAATATTTAGTAGATTGCCTATATAGCACTTTCTTCAGAACTAACTTCTGAGATCTTGTAAACAGAACATTAAAATGAAGTACAAAGGCATTTAGCACAAAAATCTTTTAAGCTGGAAGAAGCCACAATGCAATAAACAAATCTGTCTCCTCTACAGAAGGCCACTAAAGCTCATCTTTGCACAAGGAACCTAATACAATTTATCCTACCAAAGTCCTCAACAGTGATACCTGACAGGCAATCTGTTATCTCTCAATGAATCAAGTTTTTCCAGGGCCAAGAAGAGAAATATCAAATATAAAATTGTAATTTATCTATGGCTACCATTGTTTCTCTTTCTTAATTAAAGATTGAAATTCTACCTGGAGAAAGACAATTTTGTCCTTTACAAACTTTCTCTCTGGATTTATCACAGCAAGTATGTGATGACCTCCCTGTCTCCTGGGAGACAAACAAAAAAAATAATCAAGCAAAATCTTTTCGGTCACAAGGCCAAAATAAAGATCACATTCAATATAACAGACCTGGAAATGAAAATGCACATGCATTCTCCTACTGTCTGGTTCCACAGGATATATACAGCAGACTCTTGTTTACTTTATTTAGCTCTGATGATATGCTTTCAGTGGATCAAAGAACTTACAGAAAGCAGGCTTTCACTTCAAGTAGTGATGCTTTTCAGGCTATTGCCCCTTATATTCACAATGCGATACCTGATTTTCTATGTCTAGTTCTGAGATGCAGTGATAGCATTTCCTATTAGTCTTCATGAAACTCAAACTGAACCAATTTATAATAGGAGAAATGGATTTACGCACTAAGTAGATAAAGAATGTTAGTGGTAAAATATAATATCCCATCAGCAGAAGGATATGAATTTGGTAAGTCTCATTTGGTAACAATATAGGTATCTCTAGGTTACTTTGCATCACAAAAGGCAGACAAAAGCTAATTTACAAATGAAAGTAATTTCTTCAAGGTGGGGAAGAACCAGATAAAACCTTTCAAAACAAACAAACAGAATTGCTGGGGAGAAAAAAGCTGGTTTAAAAGAGATACTTTGATTTGATATAATATATATTACTAATGGTTGCCTGTGAGATTATAATCAATATGCTTAGACCCAAAATTACAGTTACATCAGTAGCCGTGCAGAGATGATAACAGAGACAAGAGTTCAGCCACTCCTGACATGGGTAATTTATAGAGCTCACACATTTCTCCTTGCAAAACCTCAAAGAGTTAGCAGGTGAATTTACTTTCCTTCCACTTCACCATTACATCTACAAGACCGGCTACTAGTGTTTTGGTGTTTTATCAGTTTGGCTTCTAAATTGATCCATCTGCTCGAAGTAGCAATACAGACGCCTAATCTTGACTGCCTCCTCCAGTCCGAGTGTTGACATTTCCACAGATACTCTTACTCTTGGGAAAGGTGTCAGCGGAGGCTGGAAAGAGATGCCTAGATTTGGTCCAGCATGTACTGAGCTGCGGATGCTGCCCACCCTGAGGCTCCCTCACATGCAGCAAGTACGGGATTTCTCTCTGCAGACTCAGGGCAATCTTCAGTACAGGACTGATAGTGGAGCCCTGGGGAAAGAAAAGCAGAAGCTTCCAGGGAGGCTTGATTTCTTGCCAACAGAATATTTCACCACCTGTTAAGATAGTCTCATGGCATGCCACACATAGCAATGCAGAACAGGAAGATGACTTTGTCTAGTACTTTGCAAAACATTTTCCAGATTGATATTAATCTGTGGAGGAATTTACTGTTTCTTCATTGATCATTAATATATTGCATGCTAAATACCAATGATGTGCCTGACATAGCAACACTTGCTGATGAAGTACTCTTCACCTTTGGGATGTTCCAGACCCCTCTTCTCATCCAGAGGAAGACAGTGACACTGATATAATGCTTCCAGGTGAATTCACTCCTCTCTAGATCTAATGATAAATAAGGTTGTTTCCAAAAAATGTGGAAATTATCTCCCAACAGTGTGAAAAATTAGATAGAGCATCTACACTTGGTTCAACTAATCTAACAACTCAAGAAATCTTTGAAGCCCCCCAGGTCTGTCTTTCCTTTTTAAAATATTTTTTTCAGAAATTTATCAATCCACAAGAGATTTATTTCAGATTTACTGGAAGAATTTGTGAAGGCATAATCTTGTAACAATCACAAATTCCCCAAGCCCAGCTCTATAAAGGACTAATTAAACCAGCATAATATGGCTAATATTATGTACTAGTCAGATATTTCTGAAGAAAGCTACCAGTTTTCCTTTTCCTCGCCTTTTAGAATTATTCAGCATTTTTGCATTACTGAAGGTCAAACAGCACCTCACGACATTAAATTAGTCCAACACTGCTCAGCTAAAATAGCATATTTCTACTTTTCACACAAAGTGCTGCTGAGGATAAGCCTGCCTGTTCTCCGGAGATCACGTGCATCATTTCTTCATGCTCATCCCTGGTCATGGCCTTTCAGTTCTTGAAAACATTATTTAGAAGTTATTTCAAAAGCTAGGAAAAACCAACCGCGTTCACGCAGACACCCAAGGCAGGGGCAACAACACAAACCACACAGGACTTTAGGAAGGTAGATGAAAGGTAAAAAGCTCTGAACGGAAGCTAAGGTCAGGAAGGGCCACGGGCAGTGGCAGTGTCCGTGCACCAGCTTTGCCACCCAGATTTTGCATGGGATGCTGCAGGCAAACAGGGCTTCATCCTCTTCCATAGACAGGGCCTGGGGACGAGACTCCAGAATTCGCGCTTTGTGGACACAGCTCAGAGCTGCTGAACATGGGAACAGATGCGGTGCTGCTCAGGTCAGCAGCGTGCAGAGCACAGGTAGGGACCCGGCTCCTCAGGCAAGTCCCTTCTTTGCCAAGCAGACAGCAGCCCTGTTCTACTCAGCATGCTTCTGTAAAAACAACACATTTCAGAGCTCTCTAACAGTCACAGTTTCCAGGCAAAAAGGTGTTTGGAAAAGCAGCCTATCTGCCGATGCTGGAAAAAAAACTGGCATGCAAGCACTGCTTTATTGTGAGAGATGCCGTGTTCTTCTGGGGTCGCTGCTCATCTGGAGTCACCTTCTGACACCTTTCCACGGCCCCGACTCAGACAAACACCAAGCCAGAGAAACGTACCACAGCGAGAGCAAGATTAACAAGGAGAGAGAACTCAGGATCTGGACAAAGGACGTTTTCAATACAGAAAGAGGTTTAAGACAGGTAAGAAAAAATATCACAGACCCTGCAAGTGTAAGGAAATGCAGAAAACAGCCCTTCCAGAATGGAGACAAAACAGAATAACAGCGCAATGCTGTGGCCACTTGACCCGTTAGCGTAGTCCCCAAGGCATGCTGGAGAAACAGCAGCCGCAAAGACAAGTTAGAGTGACCTTCATCAGCAAGTCCTGGGCTCTGAGGCCACTCCAACGATTCAGAAGCAAATTGTTTCCACTGAGGCTGAAGCCACGCTTCAGTGAACTGCTCAACAGAAATCTTCAGCGCACGTAAGATGGAAGAAACTTCTCCCACAGGAAGCAGGCACAGGCTAGCTACTGATGAAAATCACTGCGAAGACGGTACACAGCTGACTTAAGCTGGTACAACTGGAGGGAAGAGGACACTAAGTTAACAGCCCTTCACACCTTAAGCATCACAGAACAGCACGGGACAGTGGCAAACAACTCTAGACTTTCTTTTGAAGATCAGCTGTGCTGTGTCCTGCATCCAGGGACAAAGATGGAAAAAATTATCACCATTCTCCTTAAAATAACTTTTAAAAATACTATTTATTTAAATAAATTGGAAGACTGATATCATTCCTGCCTTCAGTCTACTCTTCTCTACGCTGAGCAAACACCATGACTTCAACCTTCCCTCGTAGTCAAGCTTCCCAATGCTCAACTATTCTCTTGGCTTTTCTCTAGACTTTCTCCAGCTTGTATGTAATTTTCTTCTCTAGCAATAATATGTCTAAATTAGAGTTTCCTTAAATTACTTCAGGTCCTTGAATTCCCTTTGATTTTCCCATCTTCTCAGCAGCTTTGAAAATCAGTCATATGTAGGAAAATAACTAGAAAAACACTTGATGTATTTCAAAATCAGTGGTAGAAAGCAATGTGTTAAGCACTGAAAATCAACTTACCTGTGAAAATGGATCTGCAAATTGCATCGGATATGAAAAAGCAGCAATGGAGATTAAACTACAACAATTTGATATTCAGGGCTAAATCCTATCAAAATACCACTTTCCACATCTCTCATCAAAAAGATATCCATTCCTCAGCATCTCGCTACATTCGGAGCTCCAATGTACAGTCATTCTAAATACTCCTATTCACCATGCTCACCACAGTAGATGACTATCTCCTCAGCACCTCTCACAATCACTCTGGGATTGGATTATAACACCTCCACTTGTAGGGGGAGGAAACTGAGGCACAGAATCGATTCAGCAGCTGGGCCAGCCTGTAAGTAATCATGCAGCTTCCCAAAAGAAAAGCTCTAAACTGAACAAGTAGATGATGTGCATCAGTACCATGCCTATACAATCATCCTTCAACAACTACTGAGCATCACAAAGAACTAAAAATGCATGTATAACAGAATACAAGTATATAAAAAGGTCCACATCTCGATTATTTCACTCAGGTAATTAGATTTGTGGATCTGAATGTGTGAGAAAGATGAGCAGGATTAGTTTCTCTATCACTCCCAAAAATACAGTGATACATATGGCAATGATTCCTTAATATTGTCTATCATATCTACTCAAGCTGTCATATTTCTTGTAGCAAAACGTTAAAAGTTAAAGATACTGGTGCAAAAAATAAGTAAATCAAAGCTTACTGGGAATATTTCCGACAGTGTAAAGCCTGATTTTAGTTTTTTACTTTATATCAAATGCAGTCCCTGAAATTTTCAGCTGTGTAAAATAGCTTCTGCAAGCAAGTAATTTCTTAACAAAGACATTTTTAAAGTGATTTTGATTATACGCTTTCATAAAGAATGCCTTTCACATAATGAACCATAATGGCTTTAAAAGGCAAGCAGAATTGTAGGCATTTATAAATATAAATTTAACCTTTGGCAGCTACTAACAGAAATGCACCACAGTCACAATATTTTGTTCATTTGTATGAATATAAAGCAGTTTTTCTAGGAATACAGAAGTATTTGTCACTCACAGGTACTGAAGGATGTTAGACAGGAGCACTCTAGGAAACACATAACGTTCTTAGGTGCTTTTTTTATTTAAATACATAGACACATAGTTTCCAACTAACAAAGATCACTCCATGCATTGCAATAGCACAGAAGCTTATTTAATGAAATAACTAAAGTTGCAGGGATAAATTGTCTGTCCAGGGATGTTTATCTAAAGTATCTTCAGGATTCCCTTGAGTGAGCAAGATCATAGCTTTAATGATGTAAATTCCTTCCAAGCCAATGGGATTAATCCTGTAGGGGGAACTATACTGTGGTGTTTAGGTCCTGGTCCACATGTAGCAGAATCAAAGCCCACCAGTCTCACTGGAGGGCTTCTGGAAAAATCCACCTGACACCAAGGACTTTCTAGCATTTACACTCAGGGTGAATATTCTCATTACCAGATGCCTTACACTGTTGCAAGATAGCAGGAAAACAAAACCGAGGACTTCAAGTACTGCAACGAAAATTGATACAAACAACAACTCTATAGAAAAGGAAGGCAATTTCCTTCTAACACCTGCAGAATATAGACTGAAAGCAAATCAGACGTGTGACATAACTCTACAGTAACATGGAAGTGATCCACACTTGTGACTGTTTTACCTGCCTGTAATGTGCACAAAGCTCTCCAGTTTGCTCCCTAGAATGTGTTTGGACTCCCTGATCTCCAGAGGTCCCCTTCAGCTTGGATGGAAGCATCATCCTTTATAACCAAATGATTGCTGTCTTTACCTGATATTTCACTCTGTTGACTATATGCTATGAAGCAAGGTATCAAGGCAATTCGTGAGAAGTTTGATGAAATGTTTTTTAAATGTCAAGGTGAAGACTGCTACCAAGTCAGTCTCATTTTTATCTGAAATATCTATACGACACCCAACTTAGGGCAGCAAAACATCAGATCAGCCAGCTCTCTGCTCAATGGCAGGAGGTATTGATGGCTAGCTGTCGAGGTACGCAGAAGAAAGGATGGCTACAAAAACGATGAAGAGGAAGGAGATGTACCCTGCTTCATGGTGTGCAAATCCCTTTTCTGCACATGATTCCGAATTATTATAATACAGGAGAGGAGTATTACAGAAATCCTCGTGATCCAACGTACCTATGAAGAAGTACTTCAGTCTGCCTCAGCACCTCCCTGTTGCTGAATTCCACCTCCCTGCTCCTTTTCACAAGGTGATTAGGATGGTACTTAAAGGGAGAAGCTCCCAGAAAGACTATGGTTTCCAGGGAAATAGATTATTATTTTCAGAATCCTCTTATCTACTACAACAGTAACAAAATACTCTAACAGAATGATTTAACGCATTCCACAGCAAAAAAGCCCATAATAGCTGACATCAAGTAGTTGTGGAAAGTCAATACTTCACTTCTTTTATAATTTATCCCAGAGTATTAGACTACACGCTATAAGATGCAGTCTATTAAATTTTGCCCAATGCTTATCTCTGCAATGACAGTGAGATTGCTGATAGAGCTAAAATAACTGCAGTTCTCTGTGGGGACTATGGGAGGAAAAAAAAGAAGAATGATACCTACATCTATGAACGTGTAGAAACAAAAGTCTTTCCAGGCCTCCCAAACCACCAGTCAATGGGATCCCGGCGTATCCTTTGTCCGATCCTGTTTCTGGGGAGAAAAGGCCCTCCAGGTATTCGCAGTGATCCACTTGCTTGCTCTGCAGGCAGTTTATATCACAGAATCACAGCATGGTCGGGGTTGGAAGGGACCTCTATGGGTCATCTAGTCCAACCCTCCTGCCGAAGCAGGGTCACCTACAGTAGGCCGCACAGGACCCCGTCCAGGCGGGTCTTGAATATCTCCAGAGAAGGAGACTCCACAGCCTCCCTGGGCAGCCTGTGCCAGTGCTCCGTCACCCTCAGAGGGAAGAAGTTCCTCCTCATGTTCAGACGGAACTTCCTGTGCCTCAGTTTGTGCCCATTGCCCCTTGTCC
>Ga0065711_1029568_pt1 | contig 35672 bp, 38 predicted proteins | sample Hoacrofraction12_FD_59098 | JGI IMG/M metagenome (GOLD analysis project Ga0065711, IMG submission 59098) | Hoatzin crop microbial communities from Cojedes, Venezuela - Epithelial fraction 12 v2 (version 2) | ecosystem: Host-associated > Birds > Digestive system > Esophagus > Crop | place...
GGCACGCCCGTATAATTGGCCTTTAGCTGCTTCGTATCCTTTGGCAGACAATACCCGCCATACCCAAAACTCGGGTTATTGTAGTAGTCCCCGATGCGCGGATCTGCGCAAATTCCTTTGATAATGTCGGCAGAATCGAGGTTATTTAGCTCCGCATACGTATCAAGCTCATTAAAATAGGAGATCCGAAGCGCGAGGTAGGTGTTGGCAAAGAGCTTAATCGCCTCCGCTTCAGTCAAACCCGTCAGCAAAATCGGCATATCCTTTTTGATGGCACCATCTTTCAAAAGCTCGCTAAATTGGCGCGCCTTCTCCATCATCTTAGCGTCACTTTTATCCACGCCCACGACGATGCGGCTTGGATAGAGATTGTCCTCAAGCGCGCGCCCTTCGCGCAGGAATTCCGGGCTAAAAATTATGTTAGAGTGCCCAAGTTTTGCGATTAGCTGCTTTGTAAAGCCCACAGGAATGGTTGATTTTATGACGATTGTGGCGTTTGGATTGAGTTTAGAGACCATTTTTGCGACGCTTTCGACCGAGCCCGTGTCAAAGTAGTTTTTCTCCACGTCGTAATTGGTCGGAGTGGCGATTATTACGAACTCCGCGTCACTATAAGCGCGCGCAGCGTCCGTTGTAGCGGTCAAATTTAGCCTACCAGTGCTCAAAAACTCCTGAATTTTGCCATCGACGATAGGCGAAATTCGGCTGTTGATTTTATTCACCTTCTCTTCGATGATGTCGGTGGCCGTCACCTCGTGGTGCTGCGCCAAAAGCACGCTCAGGCTAAGCCCCACATATCCCGTTCCTGCGACTGCGATTTTCATTTCGTCTCCTAAAATTGGGTTTCGGCGGCATTATAGCGCAATAAAGTTAATATTTTATTCTATCTCTTTTGCCGATTTTATGAGCTCTACGCCATATTTTTCGCGGATTTTTTGCAGGCTTTCGTTGATATTTTGGTCGCGCGCATCGGAAAAAACAGATTTTTGCAAATAATTCTCAAATCCGCCCGCAGTGAGCGAGATATAATTTATCGCTAAATTCGGCTTTTCATCGCACTTTTCTAAAAGCGAAAGAGCGATTTTTCGCAACGAAATTTCGCTAAATTCCCTATTCATTGTGCAACTGTGAGAGATCGCGTTTTTGCCTATATATCTTATTTTCACGGCAAATTTCGTCGGATTTAGCCCTAAATTCAGCACTTCAAAGCTAATATGCCTGCACAAAATCATCATTCTACGGCGAATTTCATCGCGCTCACTCACTGCAGGAAAAGTCCTAGCCATCGAAATATTTTTCGCAGGCGCGTTCTTTTCGATATTTCGATCGCTTCCGATGATTGAATTATAGAGTTTTAGGCCATTCTTGCCCAAATTCGCAAAGACAAATTCCGATTTTAGCGCGTGCGAAATGGTAAAAATCCCGTGAGAATTCAAAAATTTGAGCGTCTTTGCGCCCACGCCAGGAAATTTCGCGATATCGACGCCGCCAATTTCACGCTCTAAATCCCTGATTTTGGTCATTTTCACGCCAAATGGCTTTGCCAAATCAGTACTAAGTTTCGCCACGCCCTTGCCTTCGCTAATCCCAATGCTGCAAGGCAGCTCAAACCGCGATAAAATCGCCTTTTGAAGCCACTTAGCAAACTCAAATTCCTCGCCTTCAAATTTCGTCCCTTTTAAATCCAAAAAAAACTCGTCAATGCTGAATTTTTCGATATCCGGAGTGAAATTTAGAAGAAATTTGTGCAGGTTTGAGGAGAGCTTTTTGTAAAACTCGTGATCGGTTTTGACCACGATCAGCCCAGCGCAATTTCGCTGCGCCAAAAATAGCGGCTGAGCCGATTTGACGCCGAATTTGCGCGCCTCGTAACTCGCACTAACGACCACGCCGCCAGGCGCATCTTCGATGTCAAAAATTTTGCCACCACCACTGCCCACGACGGCGACGCATTTGCCGCGTAAATTTGGATCTTTGATCCGCTCCGCAGCCACAAAAAAGCAGTCCAGGTCGATATGCAAAATCATTTCGCGCTAGCTTTTAAAGCCTGCGATTTTTAGTCCGAAGCCGCTAAGACCGGCGAAATCTTGATTTTTGCGCTCGCTTATGATGTCGATCTCTTTTACGCCAAGGCCCGCTAAAATCTGCGCTCCGATGCCGTAATCCTTAATCGTGCCGCTCTCATTTTGCGATTTATCGAAAATTATCAAAATTCCGCCTTCGTTTTCTAAAATTTCGACTGCGCGGAGCAATTCACCAAATTTAGGGCTTGTAATGAGATCGATGTCGCTCGCGGATTTTTGGAATTTCACATTCGTTTTTTCGCTAAATTTGCCAAAAACATAGGTGCGGTGCGTCAAATTTTTGTGATCTTTGATTTCGTAAAATTTCGCACTTTTTCCACACAGCATACCCTCTTGCAACTCGCCAAATTCGACCAAAGTCTCGTTTTTTAGGCGGTATTTGACGAGTTCGGCGATGCTAATCATATTTAGGTCAAATTTCTTGCAAAACTCCATCAGATCGTCTCTTCTAGCCATCGTGCCATCTTCTTTTAGCACTTCGCAAATTACCGCGACAGGTGCGAGGCCTGCTAAAACGCACAAATCCACCGAAGCTTCGGTGTGGCCGATACGCTCTAAGACTCCGCCATCTTTTGCGATGAGCGGAAAAATGTGTCCGGGTGCCACAAAATCGCTCTTGTCGCTCGAGGTGAAATTTGTGATGAGTTTAATCGTCATGTCGCGCTCGATTGCGCTCACGCCAGTGTCGGCTTTAGCAGCATCGACGCTGATTGTGAAGGCGGTTTCGTGATTTGAGGTGTTGTCTTTAACCATCGGGAAAAAGCCCAATTTATCGGCGATTTGCTTGGTTATCGGCGTACAAAGAATGCCACGAGCGTGCGTAATTGCGAAATTTACCTTATCTTTATCGCAAAAAGCTCCCGCAAATACGATGTCGCCTTCGTTTTCTCTATCTTCATTATCGACAATTACGATAATCTTGCCGCTTTTTATGTCGCTAATCGCCTGTTCAACGCTTACAAATCCCATTTTTTATCCTTTATTTCCCTATTAAACGCTACTTTGATGCGCTCGTAAATTTTGCCCAAATCCATGCCATTTACCCTAGTCTGCGCAATTGTCGTGATAAAATTCGTATCCCGTTCCCAGCGCGGCACCAAATGATAATGCACGTGCTCAGCGATCCCAGCGCCCGCAGCCACACCCAAATTCATACCAATATTTACGCCCTTTGCGCCAAGATCGTCTTTTAAAACCTTCACGCCAACGCGCACCAACCTGCTCATCTCGAGCCACGCGCTGGAGGGCAAATTCTCGATATTATCGATGTGCAAATTCGGAATCACCATAAATGCGCCCGGACTGTACGGATACAAATTCATGATCGCAAACGACTCTTCACCCCTAAAAATCACGCCTCGCGCGTCGTCTGTAAGCAAATTTCGCACGGCTGAGCAAAACGGGCACTCGTCGCGCTTTTCGCCAAAATATTTCTCTCTCCAAGGTGCGTTTAAATGATCCATTTTAGGCTCCAAATTTGATATTTTTAAGCGCTAATGCCACGTCATCTTGGCGCATAAAATGCTCGCCAATCAAAAACGCGTCAGCGCCCATTTTACTGAGTTCGACGAGCTGTTCATGCGAATGAAGGCCGCTTTCTGCGACAATGATTTTAGAATTTGGAATGAGCGGAATTAGGCGCTCGCTCAAAGTCATATCCATCTCGAAAGTCTCCAAATTTCGGTGATTAATGCCGATTATATCAGCGCCTGCAAAGATCGCTTTGGTTAAATCAGCCTTGTCGTGAATTTCAACTAGCGCTTCCAATCCTGCGCGTCTAGTAAATTCCAAAAGCTCCTTTAATTCGGCCCTTGAAAGCGCTTTTGCGATGAGCAGCAAAAAATCAGCGCCATAAACGTAAGCCTCTAAAATTTGATACTTATCAACGATGAAATCTTTCCTTAAAATGGGCGTTTGCGTGTAGCGTCTGATGTAGCTGATGTATTCGAGCTCGCCTTGAAAAAAATGCGGCTCAGTAAGCACAGAAAACGCCGATGCACCGGCACTTTCGTACGCCATCGCGATTTTAATCGGATCAAAATCCTCGCGGATCACGCCTTTGCTCGGGCTCGCTTTTTTGACCTCTGCGATGATGCGCAACGGGTCGCTTTCGTCGCTTTTTAGGGCTTTAAAGACCTCTCGCGGCTCGTAAGGCACGTGAGAAAGGCTGCGCCCGAGCGTCTCATAGCTCATTTTTGATTTTTTAATTTTGAGATCTTCCCTTGTTTTGGCGATTATTTCATCGATTATCATTTGAATTTGCCTTTATACAGTCATTTACGGCGTCGATGTGCTCTTTTGCCTCGTCAGTATCGAAAAAATCAGAATCCTTTGGAATTTGATTAAAAAGCTCGCCAGCTTTTTTGCACTCATTTTGCTTATAAAGTCCCCAAGCAAGGGAATCAATATAATACGGCGAGTCCGGAACGCGCTCTAGAGCCTTTTCTACGAGCTTGATGCCCTTGGAAATGTCCAAATCATGGTCAATCAGCAGGTATCCATAATAGTTATAATAGACCGGATCGTCGATCGCGTTAATTGACGACTCAAAATTTTGTGACACACGTTTGAGCACCTCAGGAGCGACATTTGGCGAATTTAGCTCATACTCAAAAACCGCCATCAGTGCCAAATACTCCTTATCTTGCGTCTCTTTGTACTTTTTCGTCGCCAAATTTAGCGCCTCTTTTTTCTTATCCAAAGTGGCGTAAATTTGGATCAAAACCTTATCATTTCCGCCATATTTTTCCAAAACTTCGCGCGCCTTTTCGTAGTTTTTCGCTTGCACATGCGCTTGCCACAAAAGCTCGATGTAATGGCTATTTTTGCTCTTTTCGTAAAGTTCTTGGTAAATTTCGGGCAGTTTTGAAAACTGATGAGTTCCCTTATAAACATCGGCCAAAATATTGCAATTTAGGTCGTTGCAGCCGTAAATTTTGCGGTTGGTCTCCAACATTTGGATCGCGCGCTTTTCGTCATTTTGATAATTTAGCATGATTTCGACCATTCTAAGGAGCGTATCGTTGTTTTGATTTATCTCATACGCCTTTGTATAGGTCTTTATCGCGTCTTCATATTTGCCAGCAAACGTCTCAATCGTGCCCAAAATCAAATAGTGCCGCTCGCTTGGATCCTTTGCGATCAAATTTTTTGCGATTTTTATTGCCTGCTCAAATTTCTTCTCATCGACCAATTTTGCGATTTTTATCCGCAAGAATCCCAAATCATCGCCCAAAGCGCTCTCTCCAGCATCGACAAGCGAATTTACGCGTTTATCCTTTGCGACGTAGCAAAATTTGAGTGCCTCGCTTAGATATTCGGTTTTATTCGTGTCTTTGTAGAGTTTATCGTAAATTTCGCAGTTTTCTGCGGCGTTGTTGCTCATGAGGGCGTTTAAGACCAAAAACGTCTCCTCTTGAGATTGTTGATTGAGTTCAAGCCCATTTAAAGGGCAAAGTGAAAGTAAAATTCCTATCAAATACGCTTTATAGCTTTGCATTCTCTCTCCAATTCTTCCAAATTCTCTTTAAAATAGTCCCAAAATGGGAATGTCCGGCACTGCGTCGGGCGAAATTCATAAACCGAGCAATTTCGCTTCTCTTCGTCAAAAAAAACGCAGGCAAAACCGCCATTATAAGGCTTTTCGCGCAGGCTAAAACGATATCCAACTTTTCTAAGATAATTTTCGGCAAATTCCTGCACATCTAAATTTAGATGCTCGCAAAGTGCCAAAATTTCGCTCTTTTTAATCCAAATATAGCCGCTTTCGCCCGTGCAGCAGGCTCCGCCGCAGGTTTTGCACGCATCGCTATCAAATCCGAAATTAAAATCACACTTCGTAATCAACACTTTCCAAATCCGCTTTTTTAAAGATTTCGCGCGCATTTTGGCTGTAATTTTCGCCCTCGTAAGCGACGATGTCAGGCAAAATTTCGCACTTTGATTTTGAGTTTTTTTGCGCAAAAACGAGCATCAATTTCGCATTTTTTTGGGCTTTTGAGCGCACAAATTGGATGAATTTGACGCCAAATTTAAACTCTTTTAAAACGCTTAAAACCTCCGAAATTTCGGCACTTTCGTAACAAAAAGCCAAATTTCCCTTTGGCATTATGATGGAATTTGCGTGATTTACAAAATCCCTAAATTTGAGATTTTCCGCGTACCTGCTCAAATTTATGTGCCTATTTTCCGACTTTTGCACGCCATCATGATAAAACGGCGGATTTGAGACGATAAAATCGAAGCGCAAATTTGAGCCAAATTCCAAAAAATCAGAGCAAATTATATCACAATCTTGGGCGTTTTGAGAGCAATTTTTGGCCGAAATTTCGCAATTAATCTCTTGAAAATCAAGCATCGTCACGCTTAAATTTGGAAAATCGCGTTTGAACAAAAGCCCCAAAATCCCGCAGCCGCAGCCAACATCGAGCAAATTTCCTTTTGGGTTAAAATTTGAGATGAAATTCCATAAAAAGAGGGTGTCGCTGTTGTAGCGATACCCGTTTTTTAGCTGATAAATTCTCATTTTTCCTTTGCGATGTGCGTAATAATGGTGTTTGCGTTGTTGATCGCAAAGACAATTGAACCGCCGTTTTTAGTGATCAAATCGCCGCCGATGTAAAGGCCCTTAACTTCGCTCTCACAATTCTCATCGACCTTTGGAAGGCCGTTTTCATCGAATGTGACGGCGCATTTTTTGAGGAAATCAACCGGCGTTGTGCCGCCAATTGCGTAGATCACGCGGTCGTAAATTTCGCGCTCGCTGCCGATGAAATTTACTGCGACTTTGCCCTCGGCGTCATCCAATCCTTCGATATCGCTGCCCATTTTTAGCTTTAATTTGCCCTCCTCAGCCGCTTTTGCGACATCAGCTTTGTTTAGGTCGTTTAAACGCGTAAATTCGGGCTTTCTGTAGCTTAATGTAACGTCGTTATTTTTGGTTAGTGCGACTGCGTATTCAGCGGCAGAATTTCCGCCTCCGACGACCAAAATTTTCTCATTTCCTGCGCATTTATCGAGGTTGAAATTTACCCTTTGCGAAAGGCTGGCTGGAATTTTGTAGCTTGGTTTGTTTGGTTTGCCCATTTTACCGACTGCGATGATGACATTTTTCGCTTTTAGCATGCCTTTTGAGTAATGCACTTCAAATTTGTCGCCGACTTTGACGCATTTTTCGACCTCGCAGTTGTAAAGGACATTAACGCCGACCAAAAGATGGTCAAAATGCTCGATCGTGCTCTCTTTTGTGCCACTGTGAAAATCAACATTTCCCTTTGTATAGCTCTCAAAGCCCTTGTATGCTTTATCCACGCGCTTTCCGTCTTTGTAATATTTGCGCACAGTCTGCAAACAGCTATCGCCTTTTTCCAAAAGTACCGCCTCTTTTCCGTGAATTTTAGCCTCAATCGTAGAGGCGATGCCACAGGAACCAGCGCCAATAATGGCAATATCGTAAAATTTTGACATTTGATTTCCTTTTATGTAAATAGAATTTAAATTAAATTATATTAAGATTAAGCAAATAAATTCTAACTGAAGGTGATAAAAATGACAAATTTGCTAAAAGTTGCCAAAAATAGTCAGAAAATTCTGCTAAATTTGACGCCAAAAGCCAAAAAAGAGGTGATTTTGGATATGGCTGCGGCGGTTGAAGCGGCGCGGAATAAAATCTTAAACGCAAATAAAATTGACGTAGAAAATGCCCAAAAAAAGGGGCTAAATGGCGCATTAATCGAGCGACTAAAACTGGATGATAAAAAGATCGATGCGATTTTAGCGAGTTTAAAAGACACTGCACTCTTACCAGATCCGATAGGAAGGGTGCTTGATGGCTGGACGAATTACGCTGGACTCAAATTTAAAAAAATCTCAATCCCGCTTGGCGTCGTCTGCGTAATCTACGAATCGCGCCCAAACGTGAGCGCAGAGGTGGCAAGTCTGTGCTTTAAAAGCGGAAATGTGGCGATTTTAAAGGGCGGTAGCGAGGCGCAAGACTCGAATTTGGCGATAATTTCGGCGATAAAATCGGCGCTTCGCAAAAATAAAATCGATGAAAACTGCGTCGTTTATTTGGAAAATTTCAAGCATTCAGACCTTAATGAACTCCTAAAAATGGACAAATTCATCGATGTGATTGTGCCACGAGGCGGCTCAAATTTGATTAATTACATCACGCAAAATTCCAAAATCCCAGTAATCAAGCATGACAAGGGTATGTGTCACATTTTTATCGACGAAAGTGCCGATATTTCGGATAGCGTACGCATCTGTATCAACGCAAAGTGCCAAAAACCGAGCGCTTGCAACGCAGTCGAGACGATTTTGATACACCGAAAAATCGCTAATGAAATTTTGCCGATTTTAGGGGCGAAATTTGCGGAATTTGGCGTCAAAGTGCATGGAAATGGGGAGATTGGCAAATTTATGAGCGTTTTGCCGATTGATGAAGAGAGTTTTGATACCGAATATTTGGACTTTGAGCTAAATTTGAAGTTAGTTAATAGCGTAGAAGAGGCGATTTCGCACATTGAGAAGCATGGTTCGTCCCATTCTGAGGCGATTTTGAGCCAAAATGCGGCGAACATCGAGAAATTCCTAAATGAGCTAGATTCTGCGTGCCTTTACGCGAACGCTAGCACGCGCTTTAGCGACGGTTTTGAGTTTGGATTTGGCGCAGAGGTGGGCATTAGCACGAATAAACTCCACGCGCGCGGCCCAATGGGGCTAAACGAACTGACCACCTATAAATATCAAATCGTCGGAAACGGCCAAATTCGCGAGTAGCTACTCGTGCACCAAAAAATAGACGCCGCTATTTTTTCTGATTTTCTCTTTAATCGGCTTTAATTCGGCGTCTTTCCAGACAAATTTGCACTTTTTGCCCTCGAAAATATCGACTTCCAGATAGTCTGTGCCGGTGCCAACGACATTTAAGCAGACCTCATCGCCGGCGATTTTTACGGGATTTAAGACGAGCGTCATATCGCGCAAGCCCGATAATTTGCCGTTTTGCGTGAAATATTTATCGATGTCAGCAAACATCGTTTTGATGTCAGTCGCGGCGATTTGGGCTTTTTCGCGATTTTTTAGATAATCTTTCACAAAACTATATCCAACCGCCGCAAAAATGAGCGCTAGAAATAAAATAAGCAGGTAAATCCACCATTTTATCGGTGCTCGTTCGCCATTTACCGCGGCCAATTTTTTATCGCGTTTGGTGCCAAATTTCGCCAAAATTCTCTGAATAAAATTTGGTCTCTCCATCACTTGCCAAATTTCGCTCGCAATCTCGCGCGTTTGGGCGAAATTTACGATTTTTTCCGTGACGGCTAGGCGTAATTTAAGTTTATCTTTATCTTTTTTGGCAAATTTATCCACAAGGCTGAAAAGCCGATCTTTTGGGCCATCGATGCGTTTTGAGAAGCTGTTTTTATCATTTGCGTGGCGGTAGTTTTGTTTTGGCACGCCAAACGCCTTTAATAGGCGCCTTTCCTTGCCTTCGCCTTTGCTTAAATCGTGCAAACTCTCTAAGATAAACTCCTTCATATCGCGCTCACTCTGAATTTTGGCCAAAACCTCGCCGAATATGTAATTTTTCTGGAATTCCTTCACATCGAGCATCGATTTAAAAAACGCGCGCATCTCCTTATTTTCGGCAGTCACAGCAGGAACTATAATAGAATTATCGCCAAGAGCGAAATTTCTAATCATCTCATTTTCCATGCTTGAAAGGAGATTATCAATGTCGAATTTAACGTCATTTACGTCAGAAAAAATGTCGCAAAGTACGTAAATTAGGCCATTAAATTCAACCGGAAGTTTGATTTGCACCGAATTTTCGTTATCATAGCGGCGAATTTCAGTCGCATTTCCGCTTGGGGCCAGAAAAATCTCAACCCAAATCGGCGAGCGACGGAATTCGTAAATAAAGAGAATGTCTTCGCTTTTTTCCACTTCAATGTCGTAAAAACCGAAATTCTCGCGAAGCAAATTTGCTTTTTGTTCCCTAGAATAGCGATTGCTTTGCAAAAAATACGCGCAATACGCCAAAAATCCGTACTCTTCTTTTGTTTTTACGCGTTTTTCGGCGTCGTTTCGCTTCGACGGATCGTGAATTTCGCCGCTTTCACTGTCACTTTCGGCATAATCGTGCCAAATTCCATAATCAAACCGCGCAGGCTTTTCACTTGAAATGTCGAATTTAACGGGATCCAAAAATAAAACTTGCATAAGCTATCCTAAAAATAAATTATGGAAGTATATCAGAAATTTAATTAAAGTGGAATTTGCCCCATTTAGAGGCAAATTCCGAAGGAGATTAAGCTACTTAGCTTATTCGATTTTGCCACTCTCCATTCTCTTTTTATGAATAGTTTGCAGCTTTCGCAAATCTTGTTGCACCTCGAAAACTCCATGCCAGTGAGCGTAATCAGGCGCTCCCATAAGCGCACCTTGTCTCATACGGCGTCCTTCGTGGTGCCACATGTAATAATATGTGATCTGGAACTCATCAGCCCACTCATCTGGACCTAGGAGATTTTTCTCTTTGAGTTCAGCTAGAAGCTTGTTAGCCTCGCCAATATAAACGTTGTAAAGCTCGACGTGTTGGTCAGCCATCGCAAAGAAATTGTTTGTCGATGTGCTTGTGTGGCAGTTTTTGCACACTAATTTCATCTCAGCACGTGCCGCTTCTGGGCCATCTTTGTGGCCAGCTTTTGCATTTCCTACTGTGACTGAGCGATTCATATCGAAAATCGCAGCAGCTTTATCATCGCCGCCATCACGAAGTGGGCTTGTTACGCCCCATGCTTGCCATTTTAGGCGTTGAGATACGTTGTGAGTGGTGTTTGTCTCGCCAATTCCGCTCATGTGGCAAACTGCACAAGTCGGAGCACGGTAATCGCCAACTTCCCAAGCGTCTGGCGCTGAGTCAAATTTCCATGTATGACCCTCGGCGTTAAAGATATGGCCGTGCATTGAGTTGTTGAAAATCTCAATATCTGGGTGATCAGGTCCAAGGTGGCATGACGCACACGCGGTTGGTTTGCGCGCTTCAGCGATTGAGAATGTGTGTGAGCTGTGGCAAGATTTGCAGTTTCCCACACCGCCATCTGGATAAGCATTTCCGATACCGAAGCTTGGCCAAGTCTCTTTAGTTGGCTTTCCTTCGCTATCAAGCTCGATAATTGCGCCGTGGCATTGTGAGCAACCTGTCATTTGTGATGAATATTTCAAATCTGGATGATCGCGACCCTCAAAGTGATACATGAGTTTGACCATTCCAGGTTTTGCAAACATCTGTGTAGCAGCTCGTCCGTGACCGCTGATTTGGAATTCTTTAACCTCTTGCTCGTGGCATTTGGCACAGGTTTTTGGGCTAACCAAAACGCTAACGTGATTTCCGCTATCTTTTGGGTGCTCGGCTTTCATCGCCATTGGGCTGTCGGCTGAGACTTGGTGACAGTCAATACAGCTAACACCAACGTGTGCGTGACGAGAATTTCGCCAATCATTTACGACATTTGGCATTTTTTCGGCATGACAGGAGATACACTTTTGTCCCAATTCCGAAATTTGCCTGTCAAACTTAATCGTTTTTCCCGTATTAACAGGAGCTGCGAATGCAAGCCCACAGGTTACGGCCAGAAATATCAATACTTTTTTCATTTTTTGGCTCCTAAATTTGCATTTAAATAAGTTCCCAGGTCTTTGTGACCGACATTTTCATGACACTGAACGCAGGTTTTATCCGTGCGCTTCTCGTAGTAGTCGCGATGCGCCAAAAACGCTTTTCCGGCTTGACTTCCCGAGGTTTGCAAGTTTTGATGGCAGCTGGTACAGCCAGTCTCATAAACGTAAGCATTTGAGTGCTTTCGCTTATCTTGCCAGTCAATCTTACTCTTGTCATAAAATAGCTGAGCCCAAGCATCATGCAACGAAATTTTCATCTTGCCGAAGAAATAGGAAGCAGCCCCATCATGCGGCAAATGGCAATCGGTGCAATTAGCTTTTAAACCTTTTGAGTTTTTGCCTCCGTGAATGTCGGCTTGGTATGAAGCAACCATCGGCGTCATGACATGACATGAGCTACAGGTGCCTTCGCCTGAAGTAGCATGGACGATTTGGGCAATTCCAAGCGAGACCAGAAGTCCGACAACGCCACCTAAAACAAAAATCCAAAAGGTGCGTTTTTTGGTTGAAGTACTCAAAATCTGCTCCTTTCTGATGGATTTTTTCAATTAAATTATGGCATTTTTTACTCAAATTTCGATGGAAAAACGAAAATTTTCGTAAATTTCCGTTTCAAATTTGCCGAATTTGTAACACAAATTCGGATAAAGTTTGTGTATTTTATTGACTTTTAAGCGTTTTTTTTTTTTTTGAAAATGAGTTTCAATTCCTGCAGCCAAATTTGGCCAAATTTAGGGAATTAGCGAGAATTTAAATTTCATTAAATTTGCTATTTTTTCTTTTTCTTTGATTTTTGTGGCGTCGCTGGTTTTGGCTCTGGAATTTTGATGTATTTCATCTCCAAAAGCTTTTCAAAAATCGCGCGCACAAGCGGTCCAGCTGCCTTTCCGCCGCCGCCGCCGTGCTCGACTAAAACCGTAACCGCGTATTTTGGCTCTTCATACGGACCATAACTCGTCATCCATGCTTGGGAGCGCTTGTAGTACTCCATGTCGCTTTCGCGCATGCGCACGATTTCGTTTTGCGGGATGAATACGACCTGCGCGGTGCCCGTTTTTGCGGCGATTTTGACACTCATGTCGTTTAGCAATTTATACGTCGTGCCCGCAGGATGGTTCGCTACGCCCCACATGCCTTCTCTTACGTACGGCAGTTGCGATAATTCAAATGGCGTAAAGACCTCAAACGGCGCAAATTTCGCCTTCAAATTTAACATCTCAGCGCTCAAATTTGCATCCTCGCTCTCGAGCGGAATTTCGTCAATTTCCTTGATGTAATGCGGCACAATGCCCTTGCCGCTGGCGATTTGCGCGGTGTATTTTGCCACTTGCATTGGCGTGACTAAAACGTCTCCTTGCCCAATCGAAGCATTTACGGTTTCGCCGTTGTACCATGGTTTGCCGTATTTTTCGCGCTTCCAGGCCTTATTTGGAACGGTGCCGATGTATTCATTCATGAGATCGACGCCGGTTTTGCGCCCAAAGCCGTAACGCATCAAATCCTCGCTGATAAAGTCAATTCCGACCTCTAAGCTACCCTCGTAAAAATAGACATCGCAGCTTTGACGAAGCGCACTTATTAGATCGATTTTGCCGTGTCCGCCGCCACGCCAGCAGCGGAATTTGCGCCCGCCAAGCTCGATATATCCGCGACACGCGTAGGTTTTGTCTTTATCAATTAGACCGCTATTTAAAAAACTCATCCCGACGCCCATTTTAAAGACCGAGCCCGGCGGATAGAGGCCTGAGGTCATTTTATTTGTGAATGGATGGTCCAAATCTTCGATGATTTTCGCCCAATCTTCCGAGCTAATGCCGGTGACAAAGGGATTTAGGTTGTATTCTGGGAAACTGCCGCTAGCTAAAATTTCGCCAGTTTGCACGTCGATTATGATTGCTGCGCCGGCTTTGTCGCTAAATAATTCGCGCAAAAACTCCTGCAGACGCATATCGATACTAAGTTTTATGTCGTGAGAGACCGGACTTACGTATTCTAACTCCTCTATGACCTCATTTAGCACCGTTACTTTGGTCTTTCTGCTGCCAAATTCCCCTTGCAAAATTTTATTATAATACCCCTCGACGCCACTTTTGCCGATGTAATCGATATTCGTGAGATTTTTATCAAAATCAATATCTTTTTGCGTCACACGTCCGACATAGCCGATGACGTGGCTAGCTAGCGAATTATATGGATAGTGGCGCTGCGCAGATGGCGCAATACGGACGCGATCATCCAAATTTAGCTCGGTAAATTTCTCAGTCGTCGCGTTATAATCGAGAAAATCGACAATGCTGATAAATTCGTGATTGTAGGGCGAATTCTGGCGTTTATATTCGCGGATAATTTTGGTGGAATTTAACTCATCAAAGGAATTTGCGATTTTGCCGACCAAATTTTCTAACTCAGCGCCCTCCAAATGGGGCTCAAGCGAAATAGAAAATCCGAGTTTATTAATCGCCAATGGCTCGCCGTTTCGGTCTAAAATTTGCCCTCTTGTTGGCGGAATCAATCGCGTCTTGATTACGTTTTCTTGGGCAACCGCAGCGTAATAGTCGCCTGATTTGACCGAAAAATAGTAAATCCGCACAGTTAAAGCGATGAAAACCAGCAAAATAGCGGCAATTATAAGGCGCAGTCTCAAAGTATCCGTCCTTTGAGGCAAATCGTCGCCAAAAGAGACTCGACTAGCATATAAAGCGCATACTCTTCGCCAAGCGGTAAATAGGGAATTTGCATGATGTACGAGAGCAAATTCGAGATCCCAAGTGCCAAAATATAGCCACTTATGACGGTTACGATTAAGAGAATGTTCCTAAATTTGATGTTTTCAAGCAGGTAATCAAAAATGAAATAGTAAAAAATCACGAATGAAATTCCGATTGAAAATAGCCTAAAATTGTGCGTTTGCTCGCAAATTAGCAAAAATCCGATGCAGACGTACCAATTGATTGGGAAATCCTTGTGCGATTCGTCTTTTTCGTACTGAAGCACGATTAAATAGGCGAAGAAAAGCCCAATCAAAGGCGGTAGGAGCTGGTTTGTCATCGTGTAAATTTCGTAAAAAACGAGCGCACAGACGAATGCGATATTTTTTAAATATCGTACAAAAGCGCGATTTCGTTGCATATCGGAAAGTGTTTGCATTTGATACAATCAGCCCAAATTTTCTGCTCTGGCAGCTCGCTTTTTGGAATTTCGCGAAATCCGATTTTTTCAAAAAAACTCTTTCTGTATGTGAGCGTAAAAACCTTTTTAATTCCGTAAAATTCGGCCTCTTCTAATAGTTTTTTGACCAGTTTTGTCCCAATTCCCTTGCCGCGGAGTTTTTCGCCGACTACTAGGCTTCTGACTTCCGCTAAAATGGGCGTGTGAATGTGCAAAGCCGAGTAAGCCGCCAGCTCGCCCTCAAAAAAAACGACCGTGTAAGAGCGGATGCTAGTGGCGATTTCATCGTTACTGCGAGGCAAAATCACGCCGTTTTCAATTTCGCTTTTAACAAGCGCCTGCATCGCCTCAATGTCGCTTAATTTGGCCTTTCTAAATTCCAGCACGACTTTTGCCCTTATAAATTTTAATCGCAAATTTGAGCAAATTTAGTGCCAAATTTCCATTTTTTTGATTGACAAATTTGCCAAATTTTGGGCTTTTTTCCGCCTTTTTGAGCAGGAAAAAAAACAAAAAATTTAATATCAAAAACAGAATCGTTCTAATCACCTAAAATTCCTTTAAAAATCAGCTCTCTAGCCGCTTCGATGCCCGATTTTTTCGCAGCTGAGACGAATAGCGCAGCACTATCTTTTTTCAAAACCGCGGCGCGTTCTTTCTGGTTGATTTTATCACATTTTGTGTATAAATTGGCAATTTTTTGGTCATTTCGCACGAAACTGCCCAAATAATCGCTCACGTCGCGATCAATCGCCATGTCAAACTGCCTAGAATCGATCAAATGCAAAAAGAGTTTGATATTCACTCGCTTGCGCAAAAATTCATCCAAATTCCGCTGCCACGCGTCTTTTGTGGATTTTGCGACCTTTGCGTAGCCAAATCCAGGCAGATCGACCAAAATAAATTTGAGCTCAGTTTCGCTTCCAGTGTCAAAAAAAACACACTCAAAAAAGTTAATCAGCTGCGTTTTTCCGGGACGCGCGGAGCTTTTTGCGAGGGAATTTATATTTGTAAGCGCATTGATGAGCGAGCTTTTGCCGACGTTTGAGCGCCCTAAGATAGCCACTTCGCTAATCCCAAAATCGTCACTGAGTGCGAAATTTGGGGAAGATTTTAGAAATTTCGCACTTTTGGCGATGATCACTTATTCTTATCCTCAATTTGGAAGATAAATTTCGCCGGTTTTTTGCCGCTTTTTTGGCTTTTAACCTCGTATGTGCCGCTGTTTTGATTGACAATAATCGTGTCGCCCCAAACTTTGCGTTTGTTCTCTTTTTCGTGCAAATAGGCGTTGCCGCTAAGCGTGTAGAGGTTGGAATTTGGCTCGTATGTGAGCACATCGCCGCTGCCGTCGTAGTGATTTTTTTTCAAAATTCCCTTAAATTTGGCATTTCCCGTTGCGACATATTTTATCGGCTGTTTGTCTTTGTTAAAATAAATATCGACTTTATTTGCAGTTAGAGTGTCGTCTTTGCCCTTTTTTACGACCACGTTGCCAGTTAGCGTGCTAATTAATTTATTCTCGTCAGCAAAAAATTCATCCGCAGTCACCTCGACCTGCTCTGCGTGCAAAATTCCCATAAAAAGCGCAAAAACGAGCGCTAATCTTCTGTTTGAAACCATCCGTGAACTCCCTTGGCGAATGTCTGTTTTTTATTCATATCGTACGTTGCGTTGTTGCCGATGACGATATCTTGGTTTTGTGTGAGCCGAAATTCCTTCGGGCTATTGATAATTTTCGTTTTCGAATTATAGATAATTTTGCTTGAAGTGTAATTAATATCGTCGCTGTTGCTGTATTTTGCGTCATTTTGAAGCGTTATGACTTTGCCTTTAATGGTCGCTTTTTTTGATTTTAGCGTGTGATTTACGTCTTCGCCTAGATAAATTCCGTGGAAATTCTCGAATTCATCGTGCTTTTTGAAACGTTTTCCACTTGTCGCGTCGAATTTGCCCAAAACCTGCTCTGATGAAATTTGATAATCCGTCACGCCATTCATCTCGATGACCGCGATTTTAGCGTCCTCTTTGAAAATGTCGCTAACGTAGGGCGTTTGCACGCTTAAAATCACCATCGCGACCGCAAAAATCGCAACCGCGAAATAGAAAATTTTTATAACCATTTTTTAAACCAAATTTCACTCAAATTTTCGTGCTCAACCAAAATTTCGATCATTTCGCGCACAGCGCCCTTTCCTGCGGGCTTTGTAAGCGTTACGTCGGCTTTTACGTTTGGCATCGCGTCACTTGGCTTAAAGCTCATTTTAACGGCATTTAAGAGCTTCATATCGTTAAAATCGTCGCCAATCGCGGCAGCGTTTTCAAAACTCAAATTTTCAGACCGCAAAATTTCGCTCGCAACACCAAATTTATCCTTGACGCCTTGAAAAAGGTATGGAATTTTTAGGTCGCGCGCGCGTTTTTCAACGATTTTTGACTCTTTTCCGGTTATGATGGCGACTTTTTTGCCCATTTTTAGCCACTGCTCGATGCCAAAGCCATCTTTGACATCAAATTTCTTGAACTCATCGCCCGAATTTGTGTAGTACAAACCGCCGTCAGTCAGGCTTCCATCGACATCGAGAAAAATTATCTCAATCATAAAATGCCTTTTGTGCTAGGAATTCCAACTCGCTCATTTTTCGCTACTGCGCGGCGAAATGCGACGGCAAATGCCTTAAATGTGGCCTCTGCGATGTGATGCAAATTTTGACCGCGAAGCATATTTAGATGCACGGCGATGCCCGCATTAAAGGCAAGCGCACGGAAAAACTCCTCGACCAATTCAGTGTCAAATTCGCCAACTTTGCCGTATTTGACTGAGTCATACTGCAAAAATGGGCGATTGGAAAGATCCAAATCGCAAGAGACTGCCGCCTCATCCATCACGACAACTGCGTTTCCAAAGCGCTCAACACCTTGAATTGGGTAAATGCTCGCCTTTATTGCCTCGCCAAGTACGATGCCAGTGTCCTCGACGCTGTGGTGAAAATCCACCTCCAAATCGCCAATTACACGCAGTTTGCAATCCATCAGCGAGTGCTTGATGAGCGAAGTTAGCATATGATCAAAAAATCCAATCTTCGTGTCGATCTCAGCCCTGCCAGAGCCGTAAATTTCGAGACTTAAAACTATATCAGTCTCTTTTGTTTTGCGTTTAATCTCTTTCATTCTTATTCCCTAACTATGAACGCGTTGCCCAAATTTCCGCTTTGCGCGAAATCTCTAGCCTCCGCTTCACTCAAAAATCCGGTCAAAAATACGCGGTGGAAGCCGTCGTATTCGCGAATTATCGCCTTATGACCGCCGAAATTATCATACTTTTCTTGCGTGATTTTTGCGCCCTCTAAACGCTGAAATGCGCCCACTTGCACCATGAAATTTCCGCCCACAAATTCGCTTCCGCTCGGCTTAAATTCGGAAATGTCAATCTCTTCAGGAGTGGAGATTTCGCTTGGAATTTTTGGCGGAATTTTCTGTGCGACAGTTGGCATTGATTTTTGCGTAGTTGGCGATTTTTGGGCGACTGCGGTTGGATTTTTGGCTGAATTTGCGCTAGCTAGGATATTATCTGTGCTATTAAAGCCTAAAACCTCGATTTTTACGCGTGCGGTGCCTTTTGCATAGACGCCTACTTTTTTGGCCGCAGTTTTAGAAAGATCGATGATTCTCCCACTTACAAACGGCCCACGGTCGTTAATGCGCACCACCGCGCTAGCGCCAGTATCGCGGTTTGTTACCTTTACCATAGTGTTCATCGGATAGGTCTTGTGAGCTGCGGTCATGGCGTTCATGTTGTAAGTTTCGCCGTTTGAGGTCTTTTTGCCGTGAAAATTTGGCCCATACCAGCTAGCGATGCCAGTTTGCGTGTCGCCAACCTTTACGACCTCCGGATAGTAGGTCTTACCGCTAATCGTATATGGGCGCATCGTCGCTGGCGAGCCCTTTTTGTAGCCGCCTTTTTTGGTTGGCTGCTTGCTAGAACAGCCAAAAAACAGTAGCGCCGCACAGGTGACAAAAATTACGCCAAATTTACGGAATTGCAATTACGTCTCCAAGGCCTAAATTTCGGTTGTCGCTTACGACAATCATCTCATCTGGCTTCAATGCGACCTCTTTTTCAACCTCAAAAACATCGCGATCGTCGTTCAATGGATATTTCGCAGTGTCCAAAGTAGCGACCTTTTGGCCTGAAATTTCCATAATTTCGCTCATCGAGATGTGATTTTCGTAATTAACGTCCTTTTCATCGATCATAGAGACATTTAATGGCTCTTCGTCACTTACGCTTTCGACCCTATATGCGGTGTTTTGCGCAGGATCGCTGGAGTTGTAATTGATCGCAAAAATATCCAATTTATTCGCAGGAATGTAAAAATGGTAATTCGCCAAATTCTGCGGCGCGACGTCTTTTGTGATGTGAGCGTTGTAAATTCGCATTTTCTCCAAACTCACGCCGATTAGGTCGCCGACATCTTTTAGCCTTGTGCCACCCTTTACTTCGACCTTTTCAAGGCCCAAATTTGGCGCTTCGTCGAGGAGTTTTTCCTTCGTACCGTAAAATTCGGACAAAACCGCCATTTTGATGATTTGCTTGATGAAGCCTTTTGTTTCGTTTGGAATTTTTGGATGTTTTAAAAGTGCGCTAAAATCGTCGCTTGAGCCATTAATCACGCGCTTGATCGCCGCGCCGCCACTGTTATAACCCATAACCGCCAAATACCACTTACCGAAATCATTTTTCATGTGATTTAGATAAGTGTATGCTGCATTTGTCGATTCAAAGGGATCTCGGCGCTCGTCGATGTCGCTATTGATTTTTAGGCCGAAATTTTTCGCAGTTGTCGGCATAAATTGCCACATTCCGGTCGCATTTGCCGGACTTGTCGCGCTATTTGTGAGGTGTGATTCAACCATCGCAAGATACAAAAGAATATCCGGAGCATCCTTCTCTTCGAGCTCTTGAAGGATCATATAAGCGTGTTGCGATTGTTGATTGATGATTTTGTTGAATGTATTTTTGTCCGCGTCGCTAATTGAAGCGATAATCGCGTCTAAAGTTTGGATATTTTGCGGATTGTTGGCTATATTGAACTTCATCAAAATAGCATCCTTATCAATACTCTCATAACTGCTCGCACATGCGAAATTTACGCATATCAGCAGCAAAATTACTCTCAATAAATTCAATTTTTATCTCCTTTAAAAATTAAAAAATTTTTTCGCGTTTTTTGTCGTTTCGCTCTCAATTTCCTTTACGTCCAAATTTAACAACTCGCTCATCTTTTCCACGACAAAAGTGGTAAAAGAAGGCTCGTTTCGCTTACCGCGATTAGGTGTAGGAGCCAAATAAGGCGCATCAGTCTCGATCAAAATTCTCTCCAACGGAATTTTGGGCAAAATTTCGACCAAATTCTTAGCGTTCTTAAATGTCAAAACACCGCCTATGCCGAAGTAAAAACCGCAATCTTTAAGGCTTAAAAGCAACTCGCTTGCATTAAAGCAGTGCAAAACCGCGCACAAGCCCTCCGCATGGGCTTTCAAGATATCATAGCTATCTTGATTTGCGTCGCGAATATGCACGATTAACGGCTTTTCATAACGCTTTGCCAGATCGATTTGCGCCAAAAATACGCTCTTTTGCAGCTCTTTTTCGGCTTGAATTTCGATTTGCGCGAAATTCTCTTTCATTCTATAATAATCAAGCCCGCATTCGCCGACACCGACACACTTCGGATCGCGAATAAAGCCCTCAAGATACGAAAGATCGAAATCGTGGCAATGATAGGGATGAACGCCGACAGCAAAATAGACATCATCGTTTGAGTGCGAAATTTCCACAGCGCGCTCTAAATCAGCCATATCGGCTCCGGGAATTACGATTTTCTCGATCCCAGCAGAGCGTGCGCGGCTTAAAACCTCGTTCAAATCGGGCTTAAAGCTCTCATCATCCAAATGACAATGCGTATCTACAATCATCACTCTCCCCACGCAATTTCAAATCTTTTGACTTTATAATATATTTTTAAATCAAAATATAACAAAAAGTAAAAATGAAAGCTTGGATTGTATCAAAAAATGCCGAAAAGACAAAATTTCAATCGGAATTCATAAGTTTTTTTGCAAATTCGGTCGCTTCCTTGCTTACCTGCGCACCGCTTATCATGCGCGCTAATTCGGCGATTCTCTCCGATTCTTTGATTTTTTTCACGGAAGAAGTGTTACCATTTTTCACAATTAGATAGTGATTTTGCGCTTTTGAGCTGAGCTGCGGCTGATGAGAAATGGCAAAAATTTGATAGAATTTCGCGATTTTTAGGAGCACTTCTGCGATGCTCATCGCCTCTTTTCCGCTTAAATTCGCATCGATCTCATCCAGAATTATCACGCCGTTGCCAATTTCGGTGATTTCAGCATCACTCGCGATAAATGCGAGCTTCAAGCGATTGATTTCGCCGCTGCTGAGATTTTTTAAAGCGGTGTTTGAAACCGAAATTTTCGCCTCATCAAAACCGAGCGAATTTAGCGGAATTTGGGCAAATTCAAGCGAAATTTTTTCCATATAAAGCTGTTCTAAATATTTATTTAAAATTTGCTCAAATTTTGGCGCAAATTTGGCTCTTTTCTCGCTAATTTTATTCGCCAGTTCGCTTACCTGCGCGTTTTTCTCATTAAATTTGCGCTCCAGCTCCGATTTTTCAAAGCTTAGCTCATTATAGTGTTTTAATTCAGCTTTTTTCTTCTCCAGCGTTTCAAGGGCATTTTCTTCAGTTCCGTAGCGTTTAATCAGCGAATTTAGGGCTTCAATGCGATTTAAAACCTTTTCAACGTCGATTTCATCGAGCTCATCAAGGCTCAAATTCTCCCTTTTTTCGCGCAACTCATTCATGCAATCTATAAAAAACGCACTGTCGATTTCGCTGATATTTAGGGCATTACAGACGCTTTGTTCAAACTCAAACACCCTAGCAGCGCTATCCCAAGCAGAAATAATTTTATCACGCTTGCTAAGAAGCTTTTTTGTCTGCATTAACTCGGCAAATTCGCCTATTTTTGGGCTCACACTCTCGATTTTTTCAATCTCAAATTTGGTAAATTCTTTTAACTCCTCGACGCGGCTTTCCTCTTCAGAAATTTTTTGAAGCTCAAATTTTACCGTCTCAAATTCGGCAAATTCTGTGCCAAAACGAGCAAGAATCTCAGCAAATTTCGGCTCATTTTTTACGATTAATCTATCAAGAAGTCCCAAAATATTGGAATTTGAAAACTCATTATTAGACCAAACGCCCAAATAGCGAATGTGCGAAGCCGAAATCGCGCTCAAATTTCGCTTCGAGACTGACTGATTGTTGATAAAAAATCGCGAACTCTTCTCACGCACGAATTTAAAGGTATTTACGCCCTCATTTTCGATCCCAAACTCGCTCATATCGAAGTCAAACTCCACATCCGCCTCGACCGATTTTGCGTCGCTCTCTTTTAGCCCAAATGCCGATAAAATGGCACTCATGAGCACTGATTTTCCTGCGCCGCTAACGCCAGTAAAGACGCTAAGACCAGGGGCAAATTTGAGCTCCAAATCCCCAAATAATGGGTGATTCTTAAGATAAACTCTTTCAATCATTTGCGCACCTCGCTGTATCCCCACTGCAATTTTAGCTTCAAAACGTCGAAATAATCGCGGTTTGCGTGGCGAATTAAATTTGCACGCGTGTTATTGACGGCGATTTTGATCTCGTCAAATTCGGCAAATTCAAACCTATCTTGCCCGTCAATCACGCAAACAATGGCACTTTCATTAGCTTTTTTAAAGCTGAGTTGGTATTTTTTGGGCAGGATCAATGGGCGCTGCGTCAAAGAGTGCGAACAGATGGGCGTTACGCAAAAAACATCGCTCAAAGGATAGATTATTGGGCCATTTGCGCTCATATTATACGCGGTAGATCCCGTAGGAGAGCAGATTATGACGCCGTCGCCAAAATAGGTGTTAAAATATTTTCCATCCAAAAATGCGTCGATTTTTGCGCTTGGAGCGGCACTTTTGCGGCTGATTGCGACGTCATTAAATGCGTAAAATTTGGAGGCTTTTTTGCCTTTAATTAGCGAAATTTCAAGCATCAGCGGCCGCTCGACCACGTAATTTCCAGCGCAAAACTCATCCCAAAATTTTTCCAATTCATCCAATCTAATGTCAGTCAAAAATCCCAAACTTCCCGCATGAATGCCCAAAACATAGGCATTTTTAAGCGCTAGTTTTCGCGCAGTAGAAATGAGCGTCCCGTCGCCACCGCAGCTAATAATGAAATTTGTTTTTTTTAAAATTTCATCGATTTCTAAGCACTTTATGCCAAGGTCAAAATGCCCCTTCATAAATAAAATTTCGATATTTTTTTTCTCGAAAAATTTGACGATTTTATCCAGTCCGTCGGCGCTTTTAGCGACCAATCCGATATATTTTAAATTCTCATGCAACTTTTCCATAGCGGACATTTTATTTAAAATTAGCTTTATAAAAGCAAAATTTTTATATAATTGCGCGTTTTGAAAAATGAAAGGGGAAAAATGAGAACTCACTATTGTACCGACCTAAGTACCGCTGATATCGGTAAATCGGTCGAAGTCTGCGGTTGGGTAAATTCATATCGCGACCACGGCGGCGTTATTTTTATTGACCTGCGCGACCGCACGGGGCTTTTGCAGCTAGTCTGCGATCCAAAAGATAGCACCCAAGCGTATGAAACCGCAAATGAAGTCAGAAACGAATTTGTCTTAAGAGCAATCGGAAAAATCAGAGCTAGAGGCGAAGGTTTGGTCAATCCAAAACTAAAAACCGGCGAAATCGAAGTCGTCGTTGAAACACTAAAAATCGAAAATCCGAGCGTAAATTTGCCGTTTGTTATCGGTGATAAGGCGGTTGGAGAGGAAATTCGATTAAAATATCGATTTTTGGATTTACGGACTGAAGAGAATTTCGCTCGCTTTTTGATGCGCTCAAAAGCCGCAATCGCAGCGCGAAATTCGCTCGATAAAATGGGCTTTGTCGAGGTGGAAACTCCGATGCTTACGCGCGCCACACCTGAGGGCGCTCGCGATTACGTGGTGCCAAGCCGCGTGCATAATGGCGAATTTTACGCACTTCCGCAAAGTCCGCAGCTATTTAAGCAGCTTCTCATGTGTGCAGGATTTGATAAATATTTTCAAATCGTAAAATGCTTTAGAGATGAGGATTTGCGCGCTGACCGCCAGCCGGAATTTACGCAAATTGACGTAGAAATGAGCTTTAGCGACCAAAATGAAATTATGAAAGTGGGCGAAAACCTCCTAAAAGACGTATTTGCCGCATGTGGAAAAGAGATCAAAACCCCATTTCGCGTGATGGAATACAAAGAGGCGATGGAGAAATATGGCTCGGACAAGCCAGATTTGCGCTTCGAGATGCCTTTGATTGACGTTTTGGACATTTTCGCGCGCTCGAATAATAAGATTTTTTCAGATCCTGCGCAAAATCCGAAGAAAAACCGCGCAAAAGCGATCGTCGTCAAAGGTGGCGATAAAATTTTCAGCAAGCGCCAAATGCTCAAATTTGAGGATTACGTGCGCAAATTTGGCGCGAAGGGTTTGGCGTTTTTCCAAGTTAAAGATCCGAATGAGACCGCTGGACAGGACAACTGCGTCGAATTTGACGGAATTTCATGCAAAGGCCCACTAGTTAAATTCTTTGAAGTTGAGGATTTAAAAGAGTTAAGAAAACGCGGAAATTTGGAGATTGGCGACGTTATTTTCTTTGGCGTTGGCCCAAAAAAGGTCGTTTTGGATTACATGGGCAGATTTAGGCTATTTTTGGCAGACGAGCTTAAAATCGTCGATCAAAATGCGCTTGAGTTCCTTTGGGTCGTGAATTTCCCGATGTTTGAGGAGAATGATGACGGCTCATATTCCGCAATGCACCATCCTTTCACAATGCCAAACAACATCGACGACGAAATTGACGAAATTACGAGCGTCGCATACGATGTGGTGCTAAATGGCGTCGAGCTTGGCGGAGGTAGCATTAGAATTCACCGCGCAGATATCCAAGAGAAGGTATTTAAACGACTAAAAATCGAACCAGACGAACAGAGAGAGAAATTTGGCTTTTTGCTTGATGCTTTAAGCTTCGGAGCGCCACCGCATGGCGGTTTTGCGATTGGTTTTGATAGACTGATAATGCTTGCGACAAATTCCGCCAGCATTCGCGATGTCATTGCATTCCCAAAAACCCAAAAGGCGCAGTGTCCGATGACCAAAGCACCGAGCGAAATTTCATCAGAGCAGCTTAAAGAGCTGGGAATTCGAATTAAAAAGGAAGAGAAATGAAACAGCTGTTTTTAATCATCGGAGCGCCAGGAAGCGGCAAAACAACAGACGCGAGTCTAATCGCGAAAAACAACGATAGCGTCGAGCACTACTCAACCGGCGAGCTTTTGCGAAATGAGGTCGCAAGCGGCAGCGAACTGGGCAAAAAGATCGATGGATTCATATCTGCTGGGAATTTAGTCCCGCTAAATATCGTCATAGATACGATTATTTCGGCGATTCAAAATTCGCAAACAGATTATATTTTGATTGACGGCTATCCAAGGAGCGTCGAGCAGATGACTGAGCTGGATAAAGTCTTATCAAACACCGATGACATCGAGCTTGCGCGTGTGATCGAGGTCGATGTGAGCGAAGAGGTGGCAAAAGAGCGCGTTTTAGGCCGTGCGCGTGGTGCAGACGACAATGAAGAGGTCTTTAAAAACCGAATGAAGGTCTATAACGAGCCAATTGGCGAAATTCGCAAATTCTATAAAGAGAAGGGAATTTACGAAAATATCGATGGCGAGCGCACGATCGATGAAATCGTCGCTGACATTAATGAATTGATTGTAGAAACTATTATGAAAGGCTAAAAATGGATATTTCAAAGATTAAATGCGGTTCAAATCCCGATAAATTGAATGCTGTGATTGAGATCCCTTATGGATCGAATATCAAATATGAATTGGACAAAGAAAGTGGCGCTGTAATGGTCGATCGTGTGCTTCACTCGGCGATGTTTTATCCGGCAAATTACGGCTTTATTCCTGCGACTTTAGCAGATGATGGCGATCCTGCGGACGTGCTCGTGTTAAATGAGTATCCGCTTCAAGCTGGCAGCGTCATTCCGTGCCGATTAATTGGCGTTTTGGTGATGGAAGATGAGAGCGGAATGGATGAAAAACTACTCGCCGTCCCAACCACAAAAATCGATCCAAAATTCGAAAAAATCGGCTCAATCGACGATTTGCCAAAGGCGACTTTGGATAGAATTAAGAATTTCTTCGAGACCTACAAGCTCCTAGAGCCCGGAAAATGGGTAAAAGTCACAGGATACAAAGACGCAAAAGAGGCGCAAAATATCCTAGACAAGGCGATTAAAAATTATAAATAATTTTAGGGGAAATTCCCCTAAAATTCAAACAATCTCATATCCCAAATTCAGTAAAAACTCCCGTGCAATATTTTCATCCTTTTCTCTATCTATTTGGCTTAATTGCTCAAATTCGACCAAGCTTGCGTGAGTCTTATTTTCCGCAGAAGTCGTGGTGGCAAATTTATAATTATTTAGCAAATGATACCGCATCCAGCGCAAATGCTCTATTTTAGCGAGTTTTTCTAGTTCAGATTTTTTGACCTTTTTATCTGGAAATTTCGCCTCAATCACACTCTTGCGAATCGCGTTAAAATCCGCCAGCGCAATGTTTGAATACCTCTTAAATCCATTCAATCGCTGCCAAGCTGCCTCTTTATCTAGATTTTTGTCACCAAATTTCTGCTCATAGATAAAATTATAATTTTTTGCCTCAGAAATCGCTATTTCATCGATGATTAAATCAATATCAAATTTGCAAAAATTAATTATATTGACAAATTTATCCAAATTCTCATAAGCGCTTAAAGTTAGCTTACGATCCGTAATTGCGTCGATTTTTACGTTTGGCAGCGCAAATAAAATGTCGCCAATCACCATTTCGCAATCCTCACAAACTATCACGCGAGTGGCATTTTTGATTTTATCCAAATTCGCCCTAAATGAATTATCAAAAAAAATCACCTCATCGTTAATTTTATCAAGTTCATGATAAAGCCCTAAAAATCGCTCTTTTTGCGCAAGGAAATTTGACGAATCTGAAAAAATCAAATATCTGATTTTTTGATTTAATTCAAAAATATTAAGCAACAAGCCCCAATACAAGAGCTCTTGCGCGAATTTATCAAATCCAATTATAACTACAGAAATTTCAGCATTCGCCTCAGAAACGGCTAAAATTCGCTCTTTCCAATAACTTCTAGCGTTATTTTCATTCATTGAAAAGAAGCGCACATTTTGGGAATTTAGCAGCTGCGGCCTAAAAATAGAGGTGTGAAAATAGACGATTTTGTTTTGCAATCTATCGCCAAAATCGCGCAGAAATCGATTGTTCTCACTATCATTGCCAAACAAAATATATATGTCAGCGTTTTCGAATTTACTTTCTGAAATTTCCAAAATATGGTATTTTGGATGGATCTTTTGATGATTCTTTCTGCCATAAATTGCCAATTTTTGCTTTTTATAAGCAAATTTATTGTGCAAAAATCGTTTCCCGCTCTCAAAAAATGTCAAAAGCCAACCAGCGATCGTAACTGGCGCCAACCACCGCGCAATCTCAATCAAGGCATTATGAGAATCCCCATCATAGCCAAAACTATAGAGCAAAGCAGCCTTAAAAGCCGCATCCAAAGGTGTAAATTTAGCCAGCCAAAATCCGACCGCGCCAATCAAAAAAACAGCAAAAATGAGAAAAATCCAAATTTTATTTTTCATCATTTAACCCAAATTTTGATCTCAGAAAGCGTGCTTTTATGCGTGCCATTTTCGCCCATTTCATAGACTGTGAGTTTGCCTATTTTGCTTGTTTTTGGGAATTTATTCAACTCCATATTTAGTGCATCGACCATTTTTTCGGACTTTTCATTAGAGCGGCCGATTGTAATATGTGGTTTATAAGAATTTGCAGCATATCTGTAGCCAAATTTTTTTAAAGAATCAATCTCACTTTTGCTCAAATCTGATAAATCACGATTTAATCTTTCTGAATTTAAAATGATAGAATCTTTTATTAAATTTAGGCAGAATTCGTGCATCTTAGTCAAATTTGCGCAAGAATCACACATATAAAAATACCAGCCGTTCGGCACGTACTCAAGATTTTTAAACAAAATTTCGCCAGAAAATAGCCAATCTTTAAACTCAGAATGAATTAAATTTAAGACCATTTTATAATCAAATTCATCGCCAAATTCGCCCTGAAATAGTGTGATGTGAGGCAAATTTTCATTTTTGCCAAGAGAGTTAAAAAATTTGCCCTCGCCTAGCAAATTTGAGATCTCAATTATCTGTTCAAACATCGGCGAATTGGGAATTATCGCAAAGCCTATTTTCATTTTTATCCTTTAAAGTCTGTAAGTTTCAAAAATTATTTTTTTAATAATATATTCGCTCATTTGCTCGTTATTTTCGCACGAATTTCGGATTTTCATCGCCAGTTTTGTGCGAATTTTCGCCGCTTTTATCTCGCAAAGAAAATTGGCATAAAAACTTGAAAGCAAATCGTGAGAAAATTTTTGCAAATCGATATCTTTAAATTTTAAAAGCGCCTGCGGACTGATGAGAAGCGAATTTACCGAGTTTTTAAAGAAAAATTCGCGCTTTTCTTTTGGGAAATCATCATAACTTATAACCTCAACAAAACCACCCTTAAATTCGGCCAAAAAGCGCAAATTTTGCCCGCCAATGAGGAGCAAATTTGGATTAATCTCAAAAACAGAAAGTGAAAAATTATCGCTGCTATCGATGATTTTTACACCTTTATTTAAGAGTTCATCCTCGCTCATATCCAAAATATAGAGCAAATTCCGATACATATCGCTAGATTTTGGAACCGCAATCATGGTGCTTTCGTCTAGATTTTCCCTAAATTCCTCAAGACTCATATTTTTATATTTTCCAGCCTTGCTTGCCAAAATATAGAAATTCCGCCCGCCCATAGATGAGCAAATGTCTCGCAAAATCGCAATTTTAGAGCCTGTTTTTTCTTTGTATTTTAGCGTTTCTTCTTTGTTATAGATCGCGATATCGATTTTACCGCTATTTAAATCATCCAAAATCAAATTTGACCAAGCATAAGAATACTCTTCGGCAGTAAAATTTTGCGCATTTAAAATTCTCTCCAAATCCCAACCCTGAATAATCGCGTCAATCACAGTCAAATTTGACGTTGCGATTTTTACGCTCTCTTTTGGCTGATTTTTTGGCTTTTTTGGGTTTGATTTTAGGTATGATTTTTTTAACTTCAAAATCATCTCATCGACCAAACTTGCATGCAATTCAAGTGCGTTAAAATGGGAAATTTCTTTAATTTCTGATGGAATATTTTTTGGAAATTCAATAAAATCCTCTGTCATAATCGGAATGATGTTTTTGCCCAATTTTATGGCATTTTCTATTTCAGTTTTAAGCCAATCGTCCTCATTTTGGCATCTATCCAGACTTCCTTTTGATAAAATCAGCAAAAAATCGTTACAATTTTCAATTCTATTCAAAAGCGCATCGTCAAATTTGCCAGAAGCTAAAGTTTTCACATCTAAAAAGACCGAATAGCCGTCATTTGTTAGCTTATCATAAATCAACTGTGCGATAAATTCGCTATTTTCACGGCGATAACTTATAAAAATATCCATTTTATTCCCAAATTTCGTAAAAATTGTGAAAATTATATCTAAATTTTGCTTTATAGAAAGCGCAAATTTCCTGCACAAATTTTAAAATTTTTGCTATAATTTTTCGGTATCAAACATAAAAATTTATAACAAAAAGGCAAATCATGGAAATTCGAGTTTTAGAGTATTTTTTGGCAGTTGCAAAGGAACAGAGTTTTTTGCGCGGAGCCGAAGCGCTGGGGCTTTCGCAGCCCACACTTAGCCGCCAAATCGCTGACATGGAAAAAGAGCTTGGCAAAACGCTTTTCACGCGCGGTAAAAAGGGCGTTGAGCTAACCGAAGATGGGTTGATACTGCGCAAGCGCGCCGAAGAGATCATGGAGCTGGTCAAAAAAACCAAAGCCGAAGTCCGTCAAAAGGGCATCATCACGGGCGAAATCAACATCGGATGCGCTGAAACCGACGCTTTCCGCGAGGTCGTCACGCACGTCATCGCGATGCAGCGCGAGTATCCAAACGTGCGGTTCAACTTCATCAGCGGCGATACTACCGATATTTGCGGCAAGATTGACGCCGGGATTTACGATTTTGGCGTGATTTGCGGCGAGGCAAACCCCGACAAATACGATTATATCACGCTTAAGGGCGTCGATTTTTTTGGCGTGCTCATGCGCCGAGACGATCCGCTCGCCAGCAAAGAATTTCTCGCACCCAAAGAGCTTTGGCATCGCCCGCTCATTCTCTCGCGCAGAGCCCTTGCCAGCGGCGAAATGGCGAGCATCCTGCAGCGAAAAACCGAACTTTTAAACATCGTTGCGACCTACAATCTGCTCTTTAACGTCTCGTTGATGGTCAGCGAAGGCCTTGGTTACGGCATTGGCTACGAGCGACTCATCTACACAAGCGGTGATAGCGACCTTACGTTCGTGCCGATCCGTCCAAACCGCGCAATTGCGGTCACTTTCGTCTGGAAAAAGGACGGGTATCTCAGCAAAGCGTGCGAGCTGTTTCTTAGCAAATTTCGGGGCGAAAACTGAAATTTGAGCAAGAAAAAGACTTGCCGGAGGCGAAATTTGCAAATTTGAATGCCGAATTTCGCCCAAATTTCATATTGATAACGCTTTACATTTACATTTTTTGGTTACAATTTCGCATTGAAAATTTAGGTTTTAGCATGATTAAGAGTGAAAAAGTCAGTAAATTTTACGGAAAAAAGGCGGTTTTGGAGGATGTGAGTCTCGAAATTCCAAAAGGGAAAATCACAGGCTTCATCGGACCAAATGGCGCTGGGAAAAGCACCTATTTAGGGATAATTGCAAGGCTGCTAGCGAGTGATGGAGGCGAAATTGAAATCGCTGGAAAAAATCTCAAAAACTACCTTTCCAGCGAGCTTGCGAAGGTTTTGGCGATTTTAAGGCAAGAGAGCTTAGTCAATATCAAAATCACCGTGCGCGATTTGGTGGGCTTTGGGCGCTTCCCATATAGCGGCGGCAAACTCACTGAAAATGACCATGAAATCGTCGCTTGTGCCATTTCACAAATGGGCTTGGACGAATTTAAAGAGCGATTTTTAGATGAGCTTTCAGGCGGTCAAAAACAGCGCGCATTTATCGCAATGGTCATCGCGCAAGATACCGAATATGTCCTATTTGACGAGCCTCTAAACAACCTTGACATCAAACACTCAATCTCACTTATGAAAATTATGCAAAATTTGCGCGACAACCTCCAAAAAACGATCATTGTCGTGCTTCACGACATAAATTTCGCCTCATCATTTTGCGATCACATCGTCGCTTTCAAAGACGGCAAAGTCTTCACTCACGGCGCCCCAGAAAAGGTCATAAACGCGCAGGTTTTGGAGCAAATTTACGAAACGCCATTTGAAATTCACACTATCAAAGGCAAAAACATCTGTGTCTATTTTTAGGGGTTTTTGGGTGTTTGCGAAGTTGATTAATACCAAAATTTTGGCGCTTTTACTGCTCATTTTTTCGTTTGCATCCCTTTTTATCGGCGTTAGCGATATAAATTTGCTAAATTTGACCGAAAAAGAGAGCATCGAGATTTTTTTAACCTCGCGAATTCCGCGTTTAATCGCAGTTTTAATTACTGGCGCAAGCATGGCGATCGCTGGGCTTTTGATGCAAAATTTGTGCCAAAATAAATTTGTCTCGCCACAAACGGGCGCTACGATCGCTTCGGCGCAGTTTGGATTTGTTTTTGCCGTGATTTTTATTTCGCAGACAAACCGCCTAATTCACGGACTTTCAGCGTTTATTTTCGCCACACTTGGCACGATTATTTTTGTCTTTATGATTAATCGCATCAAATTTAAAGAGATCGTCCTAGTGCCGCTGCTTGGAATGATTTTAGGCGGCATAATTTCAGGTCTTACGGATTTTCTTTCGTTTTCAAACGACGTCGTGCAAAACACGAACGACTGGCTTCAGGGCGACTTTTCGCTCATTTTGGCGGGCAATTACGAGGCGCTTTACCTCTGCTTGCCGCTTTTAATCGTGGCGTTTTTGTACGCAAATTTCTTTAACATCGCAGGTCTTGGCGAAAATTTCGCCAAAAGTTTGGGGCTAAATTATCAGTTCATTTTATATTTAGGCCTCATAATTGCGGCATTCCTAACCGCAAGCGTAGTCGTAACCGTCGGCAGCGTGCCATTTGTAGGGCTAATCGTGCCAAATTTAATCTCGCTAATTAAAGGGGATAAAATTCGCTCAATCCTCGTAGATAACGCACTTTTAGGCGCGCTTTTTGTGCTAGTTTGCGACATTTTTGGCCGCCTCATCCGCTATCCGTACGAAATACCAATCGGCCTAACTTTGGGCGTCATCGGCAGCGCGGCGTTTATCGTCATCATGGCAAAAGGACTTAAAAAATGAAGCAAAAGCTCGTTATTTTGGCGATTCTTGCGGGCTTAAGTCTCGTTTGCTTTATGTTTGTGGGGGTAAATTTTGAAATTTTCGAATTTACGATGAAATTTCGCGCTCCGCAGGCGTTTGCGATGATTTTGACGGCGTTTTGTCTTGGCGTTGGGACGGTGATTTTCCAAACAATCGCGCATAATAGGCTGCTTACGCCTAGCATTTTAGGTCTTACGCCCCTTTATGTGGCGATTCAAGCAATTATTATTTTCGCCCTTGGCGCAAATAGCGTGCTTGTCGAAAACAAAACGCTAAATTTCCTCCTAAATTTGGCAGTTTTCGTCTTTGTCGCGATCGTGATTTATAAGACACTTTTTGAGAAAAATCAGGGCAACATCCTCTACGTTTTGCTCATCGGCACGCTGCTTGGACAGTTTTTCATGGGAATTTCAAATTTCATTCAGCGCATGATCGATCCGAACGAATTTCTCACGCTTCAAAGGCGACTTTTCGCTAGTTTTAAAAACATAAACACCGATATTTTGGTGATTGCGACGATTTCAGTCGTGCTTTTGACACTTCTTTTCGCGCGCGATTTTAAATTCCTAAACGTCATTTCACTTGGCAGCGACAAAGCAAAGTCACTTGGCGTCGAATACGATAAAATCGTAAAAAGAATGCTTTTATACGTCACGATGCTCACTGGAATCGCCACTGCGCTCGTGGGGCCGATTACGTTTCTGGGGTTTATCGCCGCAAATATCGCAGCGGAGGTCTTTAAAACCTATCGTCACGGCTATTTGTGTGCGGCGGCGTTTTTGATTGGTGTCGTTTGCCTGGCGTTTGGGCAGGCCGCAATTATGCACATTTTCAAGCTAAATACAACGCTAAGCGTCGTAATTGACGTGGCTGGTGGCTTCTATTTTCTTTGGATTGTGCTAAAAAACAGAAAACAGACAACTTAATAAGGAGAAAAAATGAGAAAATTTGCACTGCTTGCAGCGAGTTTGGTTGCGCTTTTTGGCGCTAGTGTCGAGTATAACGGCAAGACGCTTGAATTTGAAAAGGCGCCTGAGAAGGTTTTGGTTTTAGACGATGCGACGCTTGATAATATGCTAAATTTGGGCATTTCAGACAAAGTCGTGGGCCTGCCAAAGGAAAATGTGATGCCTAGCTTTTTGGAGGGTTATAAAGATGCCAAATTTGCCAACGCTGGCGGAATTAAGGAGCTAAACATTGAGGCGATTTACGCGATGAAGCCGGATCTCATCATTTTTAGCGGCCGCCAAATCGACTACAAAGAGCAGCTCGAAAAAATCGCGCCAAACGTGATGATTGAATTTGATTGGAAGACCAATTACATGGCCGCGCTGGAGAAAAATCTAAATTTCCTGACCCAAATTTACGGTCAAGTGGAAATCGCAAAAGAGAAAATCGCCCAAATTAACGAGCGAATTTCAGCATTAAAAGCAAAAGCGACCGGAAAAACGGCATTGGTGCTAATGGTAAATAACCGAAATATCAAAGTTTTGGGCCCTGGCAGCAGATTTTCGCTAATTAGCGAGGTTGGATTTGAAAATATCGGCGCGGCTGATTCAAAAGACTCAATTCACGGCGAGAGCGCGAGTTACGAGTATATTTTGAAGCAAAATCCCGATTTTATCTTTGTTTTGGATAGAAATGCGATCACAAAAGCCCAAGTGCCGGGCGCAAAAGAGCAATTTGAAAACAGCATCGTAACCAAAACCGACGCCTACAAAAACGGCAAAATTTCATACCTAAATCCCGAGGCATGGTATCTTTCCGAAGGCGGAATTAGCGCCACTTCAGCGATGCTAGATGACATCGAAAATATCTTGAAATAGATTTTTTAAGCCCAAATTTGGGCTTAAAATTTTTCTAAATTGAAATTAGTTATAATTCTACAATTTTTTTTAAAGGATTGTAAGGTGAAAAAGTTGGCTTTTTATCTATTTTTAGGGGTTAGCTTGGTTTGTTTGTCGGGATGCGTTAATCGCAGCTCTTTTCCTACTGTTCCTGCGCCAAAAGAGGACAAAAACGCGCCAATTAAAGACAAGGACTACACAGGAAATAACCTACAAAAGGCAACTCAAGCATTTAAAAATAACGACTGCGAGGCATCAGTGCGCTATTTAGAGATCGCGTGCGACGAAGAGGTCTCGATGCAAGCTTGCTATCAATTGGGCAATATGTACGACAAAGCAAAATGCGCCGAAAAAAGTGATATCAAGGCGCGTCCGTATTATCAAAAAGCGTGCGATGGCGGAAATTTGAACGCTTGCATGAATTTGGCGAGCTTTTATAAAGACGGCAGAGGCGGCGCAAAAAACGAAGAGATGGCAGTCGAGCTCAATAAAAAGGCGTGCTCAGGCAACATCGCAAAAGCCTGCAACAACGTCGGCTACTTCTATCACAACGGCAAAGGCGTAGATTTAGACCGCACTGAGGCGCGCAAATACTTCAAAAAAGCGTGCGAGCTCGATCCTGACGGCAAATGCTACTACAAAAAACGCGAAGGCGAAGGCGCTGTAAAGGCGTAAATTTCAGATTCTTGCCCAAATTTGGGCAAGAATCTTAACTTAAGAGGCAAATTTGAAATTTGGATATTTTTTGATTTTGACGGCGGCTCTGTTTTTGGGATGTGAGAATGCAAAAACGCAGCTAGATTTCGCTAAAATCGCAAAAGAGAATCAAAAAGAGTTCGAATTTGCCCAAATTTGCGTCGCAAATCAAGATGGATTTTATCTTAAAAATTTAGATCGCTGCAATGAAATTTACTCACTCTTAAGTGCCAAGGAAAAAGAGATCGAAATCGCCAAAAAAAGGTGCTTGGAATTGCCATTAGAGGAGTATTTGGCGATCGAGGGATGCGATGTGATCCTAAAAAACGCAATCACATTTAACGAGCTAAAAGCGCTCAAAAAAGGCTAATTTTTCTTTAGCGATTTTTGCGCGTTTGAAGCTGCTAAACACTCTAAATTTTCGGCATCGCTGCGCTCATTTTCTGGTTTTTGGCTGCACCAAATTTTAAGTTTTTCCAAAACATCCGTGTGCTCAGTGTAGTATT
>Ga0065711_1029571_pt1 | contig 35669 bp, 19 predicted proteins | sample Hoacrofraction12_FD_59098 | JGI IMG/M metagenome (GOLD analysis project Ga0065711, IMG submission 59098) | Hoatzin crop microbial communities from Cojedes, Venezuela - Epithelial fraction 12 v2 (version 2) | ecosystem: Host-associated > Birds > Digestive system > Esophagus > Crop | place...
CTCCTCGTAGGGGAGATGCTCCAGTCCCCTCACCATCCTTGTAGCCCTCCGCTGGACTCTCTCCAGTAGCTCTTCATCTTTCTTGAACTGGGGAGCCCAGAACTGGACACAGTACTCCAGATGAGGCCTCGAAGGACAGCAAAGCTAAATCTGTCTTCATTTGGGACAGTTGCAGTGGTGAAGCAGGCCAGCACCTGAGAAGAGCTGACAGAGTTGCAGGGAAGACAAAAGGTCAGGGGTGGAACAGAACCCCCACCTGATTATGAGTGAAAGCAAAGCCTGCGAGTTGGTTTTCGCTCTTTTCCTCGGGTGTGGTTTAGCCAAACTGCCACCGTGGGCCCGCAGCGGTGATGAGCCCCGAGCGTTACTGCAGGGCTTGCGAACGGCTGAGCTGCACGGAGCGTGGTGTCATCTCCGCCGCGGACGGTATGCGGTAGCTCAGGGGGCGAAAAAAGTCAATCCGAGAGGCAGCATGGAAGTACTGAGCAACACGGGGCCTCCGCCAGCCCCCTGTGTGGGTCAAACGCAAAGGCACTGGTAGGACCCAAGAGGCGAGTCAAGGTGAGAGCGAGGGCAGTGGCAGAGCCCTGCCACGGCGTCCGCCCTCGGGGAGGTCTGAATTTCAGATGTGCTGCCGTGTGATGGTGCCTCCCCGCCCCAGCGCACCCTCTTGCCAAAGGGAACAGTAATTCTTAGGAATACCTTGAATTGCAGCCAGGTAATTACCTTCAGAAAATTTTCATTTTGTTGAACGTTAATGTGTAGAGAGTGAGTGAGGAAGAGGAGGGAAAAAGCCACAAATTTAATGGCACAATAAACAACCATCTCGATTTAGAAGCCTTGGGGAAATTCTCCATTTCTGTAAGCGCTGATCCTGGGAGGATACTTTGCCTTTGGTGGATATACACAATGTCTACATACGGGACCCGACGCGTTGAATTCTGTTCCTCAACTACCCCAAATTAGCTTTGAGCAGCATTGGCCTGTTGTAACAGGGCTGAGTGTCAGGTCATTGCTCATGGCTTTTCAAGAACCAAAAAAGTAACATCTGTGCTGAAGAGGCTGTTTCCTCAAGTTGACTTTCAGATTTATTTTATTTTTTCACTTCTATTAATTTATTTCCTGCATTCCATTAAAAATGGCACTTACAGGTCAAGGAGTATTAGAACAATTTCATTTGCAAAAAAAAAAATAACCCCTCAAAACAACAACAGCAAAAACCTCTCCGCCTTTGTTGATTGTGCACTTTACCAAAGATTTACATTTTTCACATCTGTTGACTTCCTGTTATAGTTTTCTTCTTGCATGTAGAATTGATACAGCAAGATAAACATTCTCCCAATGGCTGCAGTAGGAAAGATCAATAATAGCTCTGATTATTTTTTTTTTCCCAAAGAATACTAAAACAGCCTTTATTTTTATGATGTCACAACTAGTGGAGAGTTTGGCATTATCACATGAACTGCTAATGTATAAATGCAACACTAATGTACTAGAATTAAAACATTGTATAATGACCTTCCCTTGGTTCAGCCATTAAAAGTACATTAATACTCTTTCTTGCAAATTGGACCAGACGCAATTTATTCATCAGTAACTGGTTTGTGTTTTTTTGCGTGGATATCTGTGTTTATTTTCTGGAAAATTATTCTGACTTTGTCTTCTGCAAAGTAAAAGCCGTCGACGTCTCGGGCGCACTTATATGGCCTTTATTTTATGGAGAAGAATAGTAGCCAGGACAAGGAGACTCAGTCTCCCTCCTTCGAGCTTATGTTCAAGTACTTGTGTTGGCTAGCTTTATCCAGCATTGTGTGGTTCAACATAGCCATTTGTAAAATTAGTATATTTCCCATCTCACATGCAAATTGAGACTTAATTAACAGATGTTTGTAACTGCTTTCACATCCTCCTAAGAATCAGGGTACGTGAGTGCAAAGCGGTTGTTGCTGGGAGATGAGAGCAGCGCTGGAGCAAAGGCTTTATTGGAGATGGGGAGAGGGTTAAATAGGGGGGGTTTTTAGGTGGTGTTTGTTGTTTGTGGTTTTTTTTTTTTCTTTTAAGCTACTTTGGTACCTTTTCAAAACTCCCTGTTTTGAAGTAGGTGGGGCACAAGATGGCAAAAGTTAGCTCCCGTATAATAGGTGCTGCTTCCTGCACCCCCTCCTGCGTCCCCCCCGCATCAAGGTGTGAAAGCTGTAGAAAGCAAGCTGGGAGCTGGGCAGACAGAGGGCCGGAACAGCAGCGGGCATGTCGCAGCACACTGGGAGATAACAGCTGTCAGGACACGGGAGATGAAAATGCAACCGAGTGTACAGGCTGCAGGAAAACTTGGCCTTGGGCGTTTTGCTTTCGCTTCAGTAGTTTTAACCCTTTGCACACCAGCAACCGGTTTGAAAGTTGGGGGAGCACAAAGGAGGAGAAAATCCTTTGTGAGTTGTTTCTGAAAAAGAAAAATACACAAGTAACGAGTAAACAGCTTCTGGGTCACGGGTATAAAGTGCAGGCAGTGCCGCATTTAGACAGCTTGGCTTTTATCTGATTGTGAGCCATGTGTTTCCTCATACGGGAACTACCGCTGACCCAATTTTAATCAGTTGCAATTTTGCTTTTACATCTAAATTAGCATAGCTTGGAGTGAACAGGAAGTGAAAAGAACTCTGATCAAAAGTGTTCCTGTAAAGCAATAACTCTCTCGCTTTAGTTTCATCGAGCATCTACAGTCCGATATTCTCATTTTACCCAAATATTACCAGAGCTGTAACTCTTAATGTATTTTACATCAGTCTCCGGATTGCAAAGTTAAGTAAACAGTTCACGAACCGTACCGGGAGGTCTCCCCAAAGACCTCGCTCTTTAAAACATATAAGTACAAGTATGACTGAAGAGATTGGCGACGAAGAATGGAAACTTTCATTTCTGTTCTTGTCTTGAATCCACCTTGATTTGGGAGCAACCAGAAATACTCCTTCCTGATGACTGTTTGGGGCCCTGCCTGAAAGGAGTCGGCGGTATCAGTTACTGTGATACGTCCTTGGCACACGCCTCGGCAGAGACCGAGGTATGGCCCAGCCGAGGTACGTTAGCAGGACAGCGCTTGATTTGTGGCTAAAACCTGGTCTGCGACCCAGCAGAGCCGCTCTCTGCCGAGCCTGTTGCTCCTGCGCTTCCCGCCTGTATTAAATCCAGCAAAACAGGCTCTGTACAAGATCCTGCTAGCATCTGTTTCCATGTTTGTTGCCTGAAACAAAGCCGAATTATCACAGCTCCTGCCTCGATATTTTCTTTTGACTCACCCAGTCGTCTGCAGCCTTGATATCTAGAGCAGAAATGCCAGGGCTGAAACGTGCATTCAATTAGAAGATGACTCTTGACTGACCTACATAACAGTTCATTCATGAGATAATGTGACCTGGAGTCATGGAGATAGAAGTCAGTTGATTGAGCTGGGTTGGCTGTGTACACTGCAAACTCTCCAGTGATTGAGGAATCATCTAAAATTATACATACGCTGTACTTTATCGAGAGCCTTTCGGAGCCGGCGCTGTTTTGGTGATATTTCTTCTATGGGATGGGCGTATAACTTGTCACATTGTAATCCTTTAGTGCTTAACTTTATTAGTGTGAAGTACTTAGGTATCAAATAAAACGAGCAATTAAGTGATTTACATTTAAGGTCTGCTCTCGGTTCAGGGCTGAGGTAGCCACCTTCCCGAGAGGCGACGAGAGCGTGCGTGGTATTTACCGCTTCCTCCAGAGTGCTGCAAAATGGTGCTTTTTGCAGATGAACCTGGCTGTGCCTGTAAATCCCAAGTGACTATCACCGCGCCGCAAGTTAAGAAGTGTGTTTATATTAAAGGTTATTATGTGTTTGTAGTGAACCACAGGATATTTTTCCTAGCATTTGCCTACTAAATTTGTGAAGTCGCAGCGTTCAGCTGAGGGAAAAAAAATACCCAAAAGTTAACCAGCGAGCGAATGGTTTAAGCGTAACGATTAAGTGACACTTTTTGTATTACTAAGCCACAAAGGAAGCTCAGATAAAGGTTGTAGGTCGGAAAGAAAGCTTCAGGAGCATGCTTGTGAAGCGAGGCGGTTCACGAGAGGCTGCAGCTGTCACCTCCGGATCTGAGCGGCTGTGAGGTATTTCAACGATTTTCTTATCCTATCCTGCCTTAAAGAGTCATTAGCAGAAAAACGTGAAATTTTCTTGTGTCCTCTAGGGCAGAAGTTCCTCTTTCTTTTTATTTTTATTTTTTTTTATTTTTTCCCTCTTCTGTAAGCGTGGTGGGAGAAGTCTGCGCTCCGTCACATCGAGCCCTCAGTTCCTCTACGCTTCGGCTCGGACTGACGTGTGTCGTGAGTGAGGAGGAAGAGGGGACATCTTGCACAGGGAGGCCGTGCGCTCTGCAGAACCCTTTTGGGGCACAGCACAACGGGTTTTAAGGTTTTCCTCTACTAGTAGGTGCATCTCGCGTGTTTCACATGTGCGTTTAACAAGCAGGCTGCATGCTGTTTCCTTCTCTGTCTCTTCGGTGCGCGTTTGGTGTTTAACTCCGTGCTGGCACAGTTATGATCCTCTCTAGGGGAGGGTAAAGATTAATCAAAAAGCACAGGAGCTTGCTGTCAATCTGTCCGGCGGGAGGGTTCATGAGAGTCTTTTGTGAGCTCCTTAGTTGATTTTCGAGTTGTTTTGCTTTACGTTGTGTAAGGAAGCAACTACTTGGACGGGAGGAAAAAGGCGTTTAATTTAATCTCTCACTTTGTATGTTTTGCAGTGGTTTTGTATTGTCCGTTTCTTCTTAATGCCACATACGTGTGTGTTGGCTTTGAGTGAAGAAATTGTTGGGTAGGCTGGCAGAGGGGAGCAGGAGAGAAACTGTCATTTTTTGCAGGAGTTTCTTGGTTTAGGTCACCCGCTCTGGCTGCCGGCTGAGGCTGGAATTGCCCGGAGCCCAATTAGTGCCCGTTACCTTGCCCGTTTGCTCTTGATTGGTTGCGAAGTCAGAGGTTTAATTAAGCAGAAACGGGGATGTAGAGTTAATGGTCGTTATAACTAAAATCGAAACAGCTGTTTACCTTGCCACAGCCTTGTGTGTTAACATCCATAAATCTCACCCTGAGGAGAGCTCGGAGGAGGCATCCCCTGTAAAAGACGCCTTTATATATTTTGTTGTTGTGTTATATCATTTTACATACTCATTTTTGCAATGTTTCCTAATCATATTAATTAACACATTAGGGTATAATTCTTATTGTCTACAGAAATTACTTCAATTATAACTATTAACATATTATCATGATTGTTATATTATTACAACTCGCTTTGTTACTACTGAAAAACTACTCTAGCAAATCCGAATGTTTGAAATTAGCACAAAATTGTTGTGGCTCCACTTTTCCTCTTAACTGATGGGTCAGGCCTCGCTGTAAGCTTCCCGAATAATCTCTGTTCCTGTGCTGGGGTTTCTACGGTGAGGAGATGTGAGAGGGGCCGTGACTGTCCCACAAGATGAGGCACTAATGGGGCTCCGGTCACCCTGCAGTGCCGAAGTGTGGCCACTGTGCAAGAGCTTATGAAAAGAGTAAATGCTACAGAGGAGCACAAGACAGTAACAGATATAAATTGGGTATATTCATGCTAAAAAATTAGTAGATTGGGGGCTTTTTTTTGGTCAGAGCTGTGAGGTTTTGGCCTGGCTGTCGTGTAGGAGGAATGAAGGCAAGAGGCATAACTGGATTTAATATTGAATGTTGTTACACTTAAAAGCTTCTTACAGGCAAGACAAAATGTGCCCTCTGTGTAAAGGCAAAAATTTATTGTTAGTGTAATTGAAATCTTAATGATCTAATCAAATAATTATTGTTAGTCCAGATCTACTTATTAAGAGAAAAGAAACAATACTGTTACAGGGGGGGAAAAGCTTCAGTAATAATACATTTTAGATGGATATACACGCACTTCCGAGTATCTACCCCTGTTTATGGTGTTTTGCTCACCCTTACTCCATGGGTCATGAGGCTGTTGGCTTTCAGTTTTGGAGCTGGGGAGCGGTTATGGCGAGTTGTTGGATACCAAGGGCTTCACTGGGAGGGCTGTGTTGATAGTGGGGGTTTCTTTTTCCTCTTCACCACGAGGAGCATGATGCTGCTGCTGATTTCTGCCTCCTCACTCCAGGCTCTGTTTCTGGCTGGTTTTGTGTTTTCCAACATGTTTTTACACCTTGCTCTTTCTTCCTTGGACTGCAACACCACATTACCCCCGCGTTCAGTATGTATGCAGTGTCTTAAATATGTTGGATACTTTTTCTTTCATATCTCTAAAATCACAGGTTTGCCTTTCTTTAGCCACCTATAGGTGAATTTTTATAGCCCTGGGGTCTTGGGTGTTGCTCTGTGCCCGGTCTGATACTGACTCGTGCCTCCACTCCTCTGCACTGTGCCATGTGTCGCCTCTTCTGAGGCCTCAGCTATGATAACCACGTCCGTGTTCCTCTGCGCTCTGCCATTATCCTGGGGTCATAAATATTTCATCCTACGCAGAGTAACTACTTGTTACTACTGTCTGTATAAAAATTACACTGAAGTCACATCATTATCTGAAGATAAGCAAAAGTAAAATAAATTAGGCAATAGCCACCTGGTCATTAGGAAAATTGCTGCTACAGCTAAAGCAGCTAAAACGAAAGCTCCGGGCTGGGTAATGCAAGTGTAGGCAAGCCTGACATGCCTGGGTCCCGAGGCTGTGCAGACTCAGCATAAAGTCTGTGGCCTGTTACTGGCACCAGCAACACTGCGTTTACTGGGCTACAGGGCTTGAACGTGATGAATGAGATCGTTATCTGGGTTTACCCATGTTGGCCGGGGACCAAGCTTGGTGACACAGGATGTCCTTTCTGGTCTTAGGTACCTAGCAACACCTTAAACTGTTGAGATAGAAAGGAATACTTTGCCTCCACAGAGCAGATGTATATTGGCGTGCTGTTTGCAGGCAAGTTGAACAGAAAAGAAGAAAGTTGATCTAACTGAGGTAGATAATTGCTGTCATTATTCTAAGCCATATGTATTCTATTCATCTTCATGATATTGCTGTGAAAAAGCTGTTATCCTTCTTCACAGATAGAGAGTATTTACCTACGCTTGCTCTAGGATGTCTCTGTAGTCAATGGAAAGACATTGCTACCTCCATTTTAGTCCACCTGAAGTCTGAATTGCCCTCTAAAATGATTATGTCTCTTCACGGACTAAATAGGAAATCCTGCACACATAGATTTAATAAATCTGAGCCAAAGAGATTAGAGATTTGTCTGCAGCAGATGAGTTTCAGAGCCTATGCTTTCACAGCTGTTGCTAGTAACTAGCTTAGCTTGAGTTTATTTCGTATATGGTCTATATAGGTGACTGCCGTAGTTTAGATTGCACTGTATGATACCCCAAATGAGGCGTGTGCACAGGAAGGCTATGGTTGAGCATGGAATTCAGTTCTCGTGTTTCAGATGAGAAGATAATGCCCTTATCAGTTCTTGTCCATGTATTGCAGTCAGTGGCACTACTCAATTCTTTCCAGTTTGGCTACCCCTCCAAACTGTTACACCATCTGCTGGTGGCAGCCGAAAAGATGACAATATAATAAATTACTAGAAAAAGTGAAGATGCCTAACATCTGTGATTCACCAAGCTCAAGCATCTTCCCTGTATTGATGTTCTGTCATCTCGTGACACAGTAAGAGACGATGCCTGCTCTGAAGTTCTAGCAAGTTCAAATCATTTGCAGCTGGACCTACATTCCAGGCATCCATCCGCTTGTCAATTTTAGGCCTAAATAGGAAATAACGATAGAGAAGGGAGAAGGCAAGGGCAGGAGAACAAGTAGTTTCTGAAAATACCCTAGGAAGTTCCTGGCCCAGGTAAAAGCCTGCATCTCCTCATTCTTCGTTCAGATTGATGAAGAAATACCTGATGATTGCAAGGAGAATTTTGCAAGACAGAAAGAGAAACTGCTACCTCTTCAGAGCCACGTGGCTGTGTGTCCTGGAATTATGCTCTGCACAAGATTTTAATCGGGTAACAGTTTGCTTAGCAGTGTGGACCATGTTGGTTAGTGCAAACAGAATGCAAACGCATTCTAGATAAGATCATGCAGCTCTGAAGGTGCTGGTAGGTAGACACTGTTGAGAAATTATACACATAATATTTACTTAAACGTTCCTGGAGCCTCCTTTGGTGTTATTAGTCTGTCATGAAAATCTGCAAACACACGCTTATCAGAAACAGAGTGCAAAACGTTAGGCAGTTAGCGAAGTCAAATATAGAGGAGTGGATGCCAGAGCAGAGCACAGTTAATGGTTGAGCTGTGACTTAACGTACATCCAAGTGCAAACACAATTAGATTAGAAAAAGTCCTGAACCAAACATAGGAGGTGTAGCCTGCTTGGAATGCAAAGATGAACCTGGATCCCATCCTACTGCTTCAGTCACCTGAAGTAAAACTGTGGGAGATGAGTCCAGAGCTAAATCCGGGTTAAAAGGTGTAAACCAGCCTTGTGGTTGCCACAATGTTCTGCTCGTTGTTGTGATACAAACTAACACAAAATGATGTGATCTAAGAGAACAACCTTCTGGAATGCAGGTCTGGGGGGGGTTGGTATGGCACTAATTTGGGGCATTTTCCTCCTATTAACTAAATAATAGAAGTTGATTTCTACTTTGTTTTTCTAAGTTTGTTTGAGTCTGCCAATCTCCTCCTAAGACATTATTTCTCTGAGCATAATAATTGATTTCTTCTGTATTCTTAATTTCTCTTGCATACATAGCCCTAGCAGCTCATAATACTGTGAACAGGTGAGGGAGGAGCACTCAGTGCAGATCTCCCGTCATTTTAAGCCAGCTCAGTGAAATTCCACTGGATCTGAATTCATCTTAAGCAGAAGGATGATCTTTGGAAATAAATGTGAAATAATATAACGTAGTTACGATTAATAAAAGGATACAAACATAATAAGGAGTGTAAATACCTAAATATTCCAGTAACCATCGCTATATAGTAAGCCAACTGGATTTGATCCTGGAGAGTATCTTCCAGACTGTGTTCCTGTGAGTCCTGTTCTGCCGCAGATCTCTCATCCATCTGTCCATGAAAATTTATTTGTTCAGGTCTAGAGTTAGAAAATGTTTCCCCCTAGTTTTCACTTGTACCAGTAGTGTTCATCATTCACTCTGCCTTTTCTCCTTACCTGTTTCCATCTCCTGATTAGACCTTGGTGCTGCTGGTTCATGTTCGCTGGGACCAGCAAGTTTTTCCTGAGCTAGACCCAGTAAGAGCAGTAAGCAAGCTGTGTTTCAGCTTAGTGATTCGGCAAGCAGCAGCTATGATGTGGTGGTGAGAGCTGAAGGAAGGAGCCAATAGGCCAGCAGCAGGAACCTGAGTAACAGGGAGCATCGCGGTGATGGTTAAGATGAGATTCCTGCCATCGATGCGCCTGGATGTCAGTCCAGGAACGGGCACTGGGGTTGGTGTCGGACTGCACCAGGCTGGAGGAGTCCTGGGGGGTTGCCCAGGTGAGATGCTGTGTTTTGTACGGACCAGTGCTGTCTGGGAAAGGTGGGAGGGTAAAAGTCCGCATGCATATGTCCCCCGCTAACGTGTTCAACCTTATGGGCTACGAATGCAGAAAACAGAATTAAACCTGTAGCTGTCACTGTCTCATCCCAGCGCGGTGACCAGCCGAGACTGACTGGTTATGACAGGGCGCTTTCCATTTTAAAGGCATTAGTTATGTCATTATCTTCTAGAAGAGGGTGTGAGACTGCTGTGTTTGGCTGGCTAGCAATGTCAGCACGTACGTCTGCTGCAGGGTAGAGGCGATTTTTCTAATCAAGCTGGGGCTGAATGGACTTTCCAAGAGGAGCGGTGTGAGGTTTCTAAACAACTTAAAGGATTTAGTTGAGAACAGTCATTAATCAGTCATTAAAAAGCAATTGCAAATGCCATTACTTTCTGTCCATCTCTAGTCTAGTTTCTCAAGTGTGCCCCCGAAAGCCCGACACCATTCTGCAGGTTTAGCAGTAATTTGAATGCAACAAATTGTACCTGCAAAGCACAGATGTTGAAAGCTGAAAAATCTGAAGGTGCCGTATGTTTCCTGTAATTGAAAGCAGGTGCCCTGAAGGAAGCAGAGATTCTGTTCTACTTTATGAAGTATCTAGTTGGCAGAGCAGGCAAAAAAATACCCTCTAAAGCTTCATTCACCCGGATGGATAAAACAGATTAAAGCTGTTGTTTTAAGATAGCTCCGAGGGGCTCCAGCAAGGGATCGAGGTCCTGTTGCACTGGGCACTGCAGCCAAAAGGAATGAAGTCGCAGGGTTCAGAGCACTGAATAAACTGAACTGCATGTATTTAGAGGGTTGGGATGAGGGGGAAGACCAGGATAACCCTGCTTTGTGCGGCGCTGAAAACCAGGCCCGGCATCTCCAGCACGTTGGGTCTATTCCACTCTGCGCTGGGATGGATGCTGCGTCGCAGGTCTGCATCTCCCAGTCGCCCCACTTTGGAATAGTGCTTCTGTCATTGCTTCAGTGGAGTGCTCAGAATGGTAGGCTACCAGGCTATCTTTTGCCTTGGCTGTTGCATACAAAGAATCCAGGCCTAAAAATGAATAAAGGCTGTGAAAGTTTATGCTTTGAAGGATGACTGTTTGGGAAACGGTCCGTAATGTGAAGCCTGCGGGTTAATGAACAGGAGAGAACTGCCGGGTGTGTCCTGGCTGCAGCTCCGCTTGCGGATTTCACAAGGCTGTAGGGAGGGCATTTTTGTGTGTCTCTGCCTCAGTTTACTTATGGACAGTGGTAAAAGCCCTGACAGTCCTCTGAGAATTGTGCAGTTGATGTTTGTGGGGTTTTTTGTGTGGTCTGTGGTACTTCTAAGGCATGTAAGAGCCAGATGTTGTTACCCCACGGATTTTGGCTGAATCACATCCACGCTGAGCAGAGCCTGTGGGTGTAGTTAGTATTTGATACTTAAAGACAGAAAAACAAAATAACAGAAAAGCACCCCAAAACATCCAGACTTACTGATGTTTCCAGCCAGCTTTGTAGTGCTGCAGGTTTGAGCAAGCCTGGACTATTTCCCCTTCCGTTCTGGGTTTCGGTAGCTATAGCAAGCGTAGAAAGAGGAAACGACTTTGATCAAAACATTTTTCAGCTCTTTCTCTAACGAAACGGATAGTGCCTGGCAGAGTGTCGTCGTACAGTTATTTCATCTCTCCCAAAATACTTTTCCGAGTTCTGAAAGTGCCGACTGACCTGTGTGCGCCAGGCTCAAAGCTCTTGCTCTGAGCCGTCGACCGCCCTTTAAAGACTCTGCAGCATGTTCACGACACTCTCTGTCTCTTTGGATTGCCCACAATTTTTTTTTTTCCCTCGTTCAGTAGTAGGCAGACATCTTCTAGGAATTTTTCTTCTTTAGCCTATCAAACCACCTGAAAGAAGGAAAGAAAGAAGAAATGTCTTTTGTCCACATTGTGACAGAGATCATAGATTTTGCTGAGAATATCGAGAATTATGTTTACCGCCTTTCGCTAACAGCTGAGAATAGACAGGAAAATTTGCCTTCCTGGTAAGGGGAAGAAAAGGCCTGATTTTCAGTAGATGTTAGTCAGGTTTTCATTCTTCTTGACAATCTTATTTAACTGACTTAATATTGGATCTCCATTCCAGCCAAAATTTTAAATACTAGGAATTTAATGACTGTCCCCATCATTTCTGTCCGTGTGGCTTGCTATATGTGAAAGGTCAATGCCAGTCAGACCGTACCATTTGGCAGGAAGATGAATATAGAAGCTAAAAAGGATTTAAAAAATACATGATCTGACATTTGAAACTGAAATCTGGGAGTTGAGTCCTGCTTTTGTGCCTTTATCTGCTGGTGACCTAGCACTTGGTCTCTTCTGGGGTGTGTTTACAGGTTTAGTAGTCTTTTTTGTCCTAGCGTGTGACAGTGGAGAAAGTCCTGCAGGTGCCAAGTCAAAGTTTAGGTAGGTGGAAGAACTGTCTGGGCGATGCCACTGCTCTTGCTAGAGGCGTCTGTGTGCAGCTAGCACATAAAATAGGGTTAGTGCTCTCCACGCCAGCGCTGACTCCTAGCTTGGAGATGATCTGTAAGTTTGAGCTATTCACTGATGGTTCTTGAACTGTGAAGCGTGTCATTATGTAGATGGTCCGGTGATAAGATAACCACCTTACCTGTTTTTTATAAGGTGCTTAAAATGTGAGGTTGAACCTTTGAATCAAACTGGCCAGCAGGTACAAGTTAGTAGCTTTTGTCTCAGGTTGTTTTAGTCTCTGGTTGGGCGGGAAGTGGTTTCAAACTACGTATTTAGCATTCACTCATGGGATTTTTCTTTTTTTGTCTGCAGTGACTTCTCCTATGGAAGGGGAACTGAAGGGTCTGTGAAAGGTTGACCTCATTGGTGCTCACAGATCCTCCACTGAGCACCAGATTACTCTTAACAGCACTGCTAAAAAGGGCAGCTAAAAGTTTGCTGTAACTTCAGCCACTGCGATGTGATGTTCTAGATGACTCCTACTTTTATACCTGCGTGTTTAATTGCCTATATTAGAGAGTGGAGGGTGCTTATGTATGGGAGCTTTTCTCTTCAAATGAGTGCTACCTTGTTTTGGTTTTCTCTTCTACAGTTTTGTCATGTATCTGTAATATCAGCTCTTCTAGAAAACACAGGAATAACTTCCCTGTGTTTAAAGTTTGAGCTGAGTTTGCAGTATGTTGTAACCTATGTAGAGCTTTCTCTTCCCTTTTCAGGTACAGAAAAATCAAGTACCTACTTTCTTAGGGTGCCTAGGTTATCAAGCATTAGAAAATACCCATCACTCATTCCTACATCCAGTATGTTGCCATATGCAGAGAGCAAAAATCTCAATCCCCAATTGCTGCAAATCGCCATTTGTAGCGAAATGGGACAGATTTGCCGAATGAAATCTCAGATGATCTGGTGATGTTTAGCCTCTGCAAGAAAGTTGTACTTTGCTAGTAGGTGGCTTATAATTTATCAAAACCAGAAGACTTTGGTAGTCTCTGTCCTGTCACATAAGACTGAGCTGCTGCTGTGGTGCGTGAGATAAGGTTATGCTGCCCCTGGAAAAAGAATTCTCTTTTTTCATACTCTGATATTTCAGTTTCATCCTGTCATGATGTGCTGGCTTTCTGTTGTCACTTCTCATTTTTGTAAAGTACTACTAAGTGCTCCTGCTGCTCGTGGTAATAGGATAGTGTGATCACTCGGGTTGGAAGGTCCCTCAGGAGGCCTCCAGTCCAACCTCCTGCTCAGAGCTGGGTCAGCTGTGAGGTCAGACCAGCTTGCTCAGCGCTTGGTACAGTTGGGTCTTGAAAACCTCCCACAATGGAAATTGCATAGTGGTTTTGGGCAACCTGTGGGCAATGGTGGACTGTCCTCATGGGGAAAGTATTTTTCCTTCTGTCCAGTAAGATACTCTTCTTTTTACTTACATATGTTACTTGTTGTCTTCCTACCATTGTGCCATGCAAGGGACCTGGTCTCGTTTAGCATGGAGGGGAGGAGGCTTCAGAGGAACCTTCACATGCTTATGGGAGGCTATTGGGAAGACAGGGCCAAGCTCTTAAATTAGTAGGTATTCCCGTACCGTTTTAATAGCAAAAGTTGGTCTGGAGTTGTTCAGTCTTTGAAAAGTCTTTGGAAGAAGATATTTTAAAGAAAAATGATGGCTTTTCTGCAGATTGGCCACGGGTGTGAATTTAAGAGATTCTGAGCCTCCTTCTAGTCTTTGACTTTGGGCACCTATTCTGCACTGCGTGACATCCTGGCCGTCTCGTGACCGAAGTTGCATGCCATTGCCTTAGTTTTACGAGCATCCGTACTCCACTGGCAATCTGCTAACAGACGCAGAGAGACTTGTTCTGCTCCTGGTTTCCTAACGAGGTGTAACAGGTTTTCTGCCTCGATTGCTGACACTCCGTATGCAAAAAGAAGAATGGTTGTCTCAGTTTTTGCATATGTCTGAATTTTCTCTCCAGTAGTTGTCTCGTGTTAACTTACTGCCTGAAGTTATACAAATTAGCGCTGCAAATGGTTAACACTTAAGGAAATGGGGAAATTGTTTGTTGTTCAGACAGTACCTATCAGTCTGGGTAGCAAGTAGACGAAAACTTGTTTCATTGTAAGGCAGAGTAGCACCCAACGGCAAGGAATTGCATCGGTGTTCTGTAGCTATTTAGTAACGCGTTGTCTTTGGGGGTTTTTTTAAAGTCTGCCAATAAATACACATCTATTTGAGTTGATTTTTTAGAAACCATTTGGGACTGTGCTATTATTTCCTGGTTGTATATCTCGAGTTTTTTGTATTTTTTCCATAATTTTAAGAGAAAACTAAAAGCCGATTACTAACCAGGGATGAGTCTGTAATTAGTATTTCTAAATCCTGCACAACCCTGGTCCCCCAGGATGGCAAATTACTTGGGTGCTAACTGCAGACCTAAATGAAACAAACTTCAGCTGTATTTTATTTCTGATCAGAAGAAAGATGAGTGCATGTAGTTATTTAATGAAAAGGGTATCCTCTCCAGTCCTGTCAAAGGACTTGCTACATTTCTGTTTTGGCTGGTTGTTGCTGTTGCTGATACTACTGCAGTGTCTCAAAAACATAGTTGTGGATTTCAGAAAAACAGAATAACTTCTTCCCATCCAAAACAAAGTTTGTCTTCTCAGTCTGGAGAGTCATAAAAGTAAGGAATGGGGAACGTAGAAAGGGGAGGATTTGACGTTTTTATGGCAAATTATTTTCCAGGTGAGGCAGAGGGCTTCTGTTCCAGGAGCAACACTGAGTAGCCAGTCTATGATCCTTTTAAAGTTAAGATACTCCTCTTCTGTGAGTTGTAAATCTCCTTTTTTTTTTTTTCTTTTTTTAGAGCTATTTAACTTCAGGACTAGCTATGTAAAAGCATATGAACAGCTTTACAGGACCAAGCTAAATGTCCACGTAACCTAGCAGCCTGTCTTCCACAGAAGCTCGTAGAAAATGTGTACGTGAAAATAGACAAAATAACGGTGAAAGTGCTCAGAGATCTTTTATTTTCTCTAGGCTCTCCCAGATGTTTTCAAACTGTAACATGGTGACTTCCAAACCTGAAGTTGCACCTACATGTTGGTCTTAAATAGCTATTGTTGGATTTCTTGTCCACCAGGGAAGAATTTGATGGGTCCTTCCAGGTCCTCCTCAAAATTCCAGGTGTGATTTTGAGAGAGGAGCTAGGTATATTTTCGTTGTTTCTCTGTTTGCTGCTACATTATTATACCCTCCTGTACATTAATAGAGCTGAGCTATTAGCATCATCCCACACATTCTGTCTTTATGCCAGCATGGTGAATTGGAAAAACAGCTGCCAGGGAGGTAGAAATGTGGTTTATGTGTGAATGCGTAAACATGAAAACTCTGCACCTTCTGATTTGAGCTCACACCAGGGCGCATGGGAGAGACCTGTGAATGTCTGCGATTGGGAACTGGCCCTAGGGCAGATCCCCGGCGAGGAGGTTGGAAGGGAGAAGGTGTTCGTCCACATCAGTGTTAGTGAGGAAGAAAAAGGGCAGAGCAACTGCTTCCTCCCAGAGCAAAGCTACAGACGTGGTGACACCGAGATACTCATGCTGTGTATTTCATTAGCATTCATGAACTACTTTGTCGTTAATTTAAGTCAGTGTTGCATTGCTTGCATGTAAGGTTTAGCCTAGGGAGTATTTAAGGTAACATCCTTCCCATTTTAATTTTTTTTTCTTCAATGGCCTTTTTTTTGATACTTGAAATATTTTAATTTTGTCCATTCTGGATGATCGGTATATGCGAAGCATGGCGACTTTGGGTTGGCGTTCAGCTCGGCAGCGCTGATGAAGAGATAAAATACAGGAGAAAGATTGCTTAAAATAAATGAGGAGCTGCTCTGGAACATTTTTACATTCAGAGAAGTATAGTTACGTCAACTTCCCAGAACACACTGAGCTTTTAGTAAAGAACTTAATAGGCTCGGGGGTCACAGTGATCCTGGAGTGATCGTGGAGTTTGCTGGCTGCTGACACCTCCGTGGAAAAGGAATGTCAGCCGATGAAAGCAGCAGTGCCGTCTTGACAGATGCGTGTTATAATGGCATCTTTAGACAGGTTTGGAAGTAAAACAGAGCTCATGTGCATCATAAAAAAAACTTATTTTATGCCAGAATTACTGGAGTTTTTAAAGTCTTGTTTTGAAAGGTACCTGTGATAATATCACGTCTTCCAGAGTTGGCTGCACAGCCTTGCAGGAAAAGACCCAGGGTTCTGTCACTCGATTCTGCACAGGGCTTGCATTATTAAGATGGACACGGAATTTGGATTCCTCTTTAATCTTCCTCCTCTTGTCTTTTTAGGCTTTTTTAAAAAATTACATTATATACCAAAATAGAAAGTTCATCAGAAACCTGGCGAATGGGAAGCCTTACAGCCAGTGAAGACGCAGTGCAAACAGCAGAGTTGTAGGTATTTAGCAACATCACGGTAGCCTTGTTTCACATTTGCAATTAATACACGTCTGTGTTTGCATTTGTTATAGGACTCTTGACAGCACCAACAGAACAAGAAAAACGAACAACCTGAGTAATAAATCTCTGGAGGCATTCAGCAAGTGCCATAGGGCTCATTAATCTTGATTATTCCCCATAATAGATAACTTCACAAATCATCTATTCTCCCCAATCATGCACATAAGGATAATGTATATATAATAGCCTCCCGTACTGTAAAACCCCAAATAGAATTTCATTTTTTAAATATAAGTCTAGACAAATGCAAGACAAATATTTATAGAAAAGGGATGGGTATGAATAACAATGAACTGGGTTGAAACAAGTGGGGCAGAGACTTTTGTGAAAAAAGGGTGACATCTTGCCTGGTTTTGGGGCTTGGGATTCCCCACCCCTTTATGATGTCTCTATTGGAATCCAGGAATTCGTTTATTTATAGCCTGAGCTAGATGGGGTTTTTTTCCTGAGAGTTTTAGCCAAGGAGATAAAGGCGTCGGCAGCTGCAGCCTTCATGCATGCTCTTCAAGGAATGTAGACAGGGGAAAATAGGAGCCGCTGAGAAATATCCTGAATTCCAAACAATTTAGTATTTATACTCTTCCCAAAATCTTCCTTTGAAAAGCACCAAAGTTATCAGAGGAAACCACAGTGCTTATCTAATGTGGTCTTCACCCATTTATCAGGTTTTCTCAACTGCGCTTAAAGGTGCCAGAGCAGCGTAAGAGATCCGTGAAAGATGACGTATTCAGAGTTAAGGCTGTGTGTGATCCTACCAGTAAGAGCAGCAGAGGTGCTCTGGTACCCATAGTTGACACTGGACTGCAGGCTGTGCTTTAGCTCAGAAATACCGTGGTTATCTTAAAGCTAATTGTGCAAAGAAAAGAAAATATAGGAGACTTACTAACTTTAAAAATATAAAAAGTTCTGGTTTTAATGCAGTCGATACTAAAAAATGATAGGCAATTGTAGGGAGGAGGGAAATAGAAGAACTTTTCTTTCCATAGAAGTGGACCAGTACCTTTTATATCTTTGTAATTGTGGTGACCTTAACCTGATGCTTAAGAGTAAGTTCTGCTGACTGACGTTTCAGAAGTGTAAAGCTGTATTCACGGTGGATCCTTCCTTTTATGCAGGATAAAGCATGAGATTTGATCGCCCTCATCTTTGCCCGCATCCCCATTTTGCCACTTTCGTTTCCCTCCCTCCATGTGTCCAAACGCTCTCAAAACGCCAGGACTTTGTTCTGTGTCCTGGGGCACCAAAATATCAGTTTGTGTGACTGGAAAGGATTTAAGAGGGCTGTCCCTCCTCCACCCTGAGTAACAAGCACTCAGGATTAACTTTCCGTAAAAATTTATAGAAAAGAGAACATGTGTATCATCTTCCAGAGCTGAAGCAAGAACAACCTGAGATTTGGATCCACTTCTTTTTCCAAGATCTGCTGCGCACATCGCTTGAGCAGTTCTGCTTCTGTCATTTTTTTGCTAGTGAATCCAGTACACATCTATGAAGTGTCACGGTCCTTTAATAGCCTACATTGCACGTATGCCTCTGCTCCTAAATACATACACATTAGTCATGTCCACGGGCAAAATACCTTCTGGCACAGAGGTGAAGAATGGGTCTTACCTCTAAGAAGTTTATAAAAGAGGAGAAAAAAATTTAACATGTTCACCATCTTATAAGTTTGATTAGATGGATTCAGGGAACTGTAGATTTGGCTTTTGTGTTCAGACTCATTTTTCTTCAGACCTCAGCAGAGAACTTTCTGAGACAGTGTCAAGCAGTAGTGCATTTTGGTTTGAAATTTTTCTCCGATATCAGCATAGTCTGGTAGTTTGAAGCACAGCTTCGGAATCAGGATAAATGACTTGTATTCCTAGCTGTCTAAGAAAAATTTCAGTAACTCCCTTAATCTCTCTTGGCCTCAGTTTCTCCCTGTATAAAACTATACTAATAGTATATTTCACCATCTTTGTAAAATGTTTCACAGTCTTCTGATGAAAGGAATTATTTTAAGTTCAAAGTGTTACTCTTAATGAAAGACTGAACTTGCTTATTCTTGAAGAAATACGTTGTGTAAACATCAAAGTTCTGTTTGCACCAAGTGTTAGTCTGCCAGAAGGTGCTCCAGTGTCTCAACTAGCCGTATTTTCTCTTTCACTTCTCCGTGAAAACGAATGTGTTTGGCAACCTGGATGGCCTGTGATACAATTCCATCAGTGTCAGGCTGTGCAGTAGAACTATGTACAGTAATTGGCATTGGCCATAATTTCCTGTTCTGTCCAAAAACTAGCCTGCCAGTGGATACAAAGTGATGTGCAGTCGCTTGTAATGGTTCTCCTTCCGCTGACCTGCCTGGCTGATTCCTCCAGAGAGCCCGGAGTCGGCGCTGCAGAGCAGCTGGAGTTTGGCAGTTCGGCTTGTGACCCAAAGCCTTACTGGCTGGTTTTTGTGCTTGGACCGATCTTTAGATAACACCACTTGCAATCACAGCCAAAAGTGGGAATATCCTCATCTCTTGTTGGGGGAGGTTATAAAAATGTAGAGATTGCTTCTTTAGAAGTTAATTAAAAAAGCCACCTATTCTGGTAATGACTGACACTACTTGACCACCAACAAAAAGAGAGTAAGCAAGTGGAAAACGTGGTATGTTCTTATTTAAAGAACGGTTAACACACATTTTAATACTTTTCCTGTTCATTGAATTTTTCTACCTCTGGCTAGTCTCTCCTCAGTCACATGAACTTGGTTACTTCTCTGGCTCTTCTGTCTTTGGTAAACTGCAGAGTGGCAACAGCCTCTCTGGTTTCTGCATTTACCCACTGCAGCAAGTTATGGGTTAACACCTCTTCTTGGAGAAGTGCTTTTTGAGGAGGCAGTTGGAAGAAGGGGAAGAAGGTGGGTGATGAAGAGCTTCCCTGCATTGGGAAGTTAATGTGCAGTTATGGAGGTGAGCTTACAAGGCACTGGCAGTGCACCAGCCTGTTTACCTGTCGACATCCCCAGGGTGCCAGGATTGCCTATGAGCACGAAGTCTGCTGCGCTGTGAAAATGGACTGTGCCACTTCCCCTGTAGACAAGCTCCAAGTGTGGATGCTTGTTCTAGAAGTATGCAAGAGAACAGTGACATGTAAGAAGGCCAATGTAGTAGAGTAGAAGTTGGCCCTGGTCTAACTTGCCCTTCATTTGGGTTGAAAAGGAATGAAGGACAAGGGGCAATGGGCACAAAGTGAAGCATAGGAAGTTCCATCTGAACTTGAGGAAGAATTTCTTTACTTTGAGGGTGGCAGAACACTGGGAACAAGCTGCGCAGAGGGTTTGTGGGAGGCTCCTACTCTGGAGATACTCAAAACCCTCATGGACGTGGTCCTGTGCAGCCTGCTCTAGGAGACCCTGCTTTGTCAGGGGGTTGGACTAGATGACCCACAGAGGTCTTTTCCAACCCCTGCCATTCTGTGATTCTGTGACCTGTTGGAGCAGGTCCAGAAGATGACCGCAGAAATGGTCAGAGGGATGGAACATCTCTCCTATGAGGAAAGGCTGAGAGAGTTTGGGCTATTCAACCTGGAGAAGGGAAGGCTGTGGGGAGACCTTATTGCAGCCTTTCAATGCCTAAAGGGGGCTTATAAGAAGGGTGTGCACAGGCTTTTTAACAGGGTTTGTTGTGATAGGACAAGGGGTAATGGTTTTAAAGTAAAAGAGGGTAGATTTAGGCTGGATAAAAGGAAGAAATTTTTTACAGTGAAGGTGGTAAAACACTGGTACACATTGCCCAGAGAGATGGTAGATGCTCCGTCCCTGGAGACATTCGAGGCCAGGCTGGACAGGACTCTGAGCAACCTGATCTGGTGGTAGATGTCCCCGCTCGCTGCAGCGGGGTTGGCTAGGTGACCTTGAAAGGTCCCTTCCAACCCAAACCATTCAATGATTCTATGAAATGCCAAGAGGGGTCGTAGTAACCCTGGACAACGTAAGCCCTAAAGGACCACATTTTTGTTGCTTGAACAGCAACACATCTGACTGATACTCTTGTCTTTGCATCTTGAGAAGATATTAGAAAGCCTTTTCTATTTATGCTGGCGTAGTGGTACAAAAGGGGATAGTGACCCTTCTGGTTTAAACTGACAAATAGAGTTAAGCAAGGCCAGAATATGAATATTGGGACATCTTTACATATCTCTAACTGATGACAGAGTGAAAGTAGAGCACTGTGTTAAGACATTTTGAGTTCAAGTACGTAAAGGGTTAGAAGGGGAGACTGGTCCCCCTTCAGGTCGTGCTGAGATGGAACTATAAATGCGAGAAAATAAGGGGCCAGGGCATGGCTGAAAGGATCACTTCCATCTTCCAAGATAACTTCTAGTGCTGTGAGGAGGCAGCACGTAACAACCCTTCCAGTGGTATCTCCTTTTGCATGGAAAAACATCTCATTAACACTTTACCGATACTCCCGTGCTTGCTTAGGTGAGATCAAGTGACCAAAAACCTGTTCCCAGTGTAAACAGAAACATACATTAGCTGGTTTAGTTATAAGTTGTTTGGAAACTTAACAAGTGAAAGCAGTTCTAAATGACATCCAGATTCAAAAAATGTTACTCTGAGTATCTGAAATAGAAGTTGTAGTTGTGACAGACTCCCAGTGCTCACATCTCTGGAGCTTAGAAGATGAGAAACACATGTTTAAGCTCAGATGTCTGATTTGGAAATAAGTTCATATAGGCTCTCGGTCTCTAGAACAGGACCTGTGTTATGGCAAAAAGTTTATGTAATGCTGTTTCCTTTACAACTAGAGACTAATTTTCTTGAAAAGACTCTTAATACTAAGCAAACAAGAAAGTTTAGTACTGAAAACATTCTCAGTGCTTCATTGCGTTGGGTTTACAATATCATTTGCACGTCAAATTATATTTCATCTTATGATTTAGTAATGCCAGAAGAATAGATCTAATTCTGTGTCTCATGATACCCTTAAAGATGGAAGATTGCTTTCCGTGGAGTGTAAAACTCAATTTGTAGTCGTGTGTATAAAACATGACTTTATGGCAGATTAGCTTGCTGTAGATTTAGTTCTCTCTGACAGTGAACTGAAAAATATTAACATTTCACTGAACACCATATTAATGGCAAGAAGAGAGTATTATTGTAACATAGAAAGTAGAATGGAATTTTTGAAAGTAGAACCAATAAGCAGAAGAAAATGTATTTGGGGACTTGCAAGGGGTTTAGATAGAGTTGATTTAACTTTTTTTCTTTTCCTCCTCTTCCCTCTCCGCCCCCGCCATGAGTCGTTTTCTGAAACAGCAGTAGATTTGCAGTTATCAGGCTGGCCTCCCAACGATATTGAAGAAAACAGCAGTTACAGTACTGTAAGATGCCTTTGGCCCATATATATTTCAAGTGACTGTAGTAAATAAGCAATTTTTAAAGTTTTTTAAAGGGTTCCCCATTTTTTGATTTGCAAATGTGGTTGGACGTGTTGTTTGCTTTTTCCGCTGCGAGGAGGAGGTGGAAGCAGACGAGCAGAGCGGTCGTTTCTCCGCGGTTCCTTATTTACGACGCTGTGATGGCGCGGGCAGTTTGCTGAAGCAGGTGAACATCACCTCCCGGGCGCGGCGAGGCTGTCCCTCGGCGTGCTGAGCGCTCGCGTTAGGAATGGGCCCGAGCCAATTAACGTACCACTAAAATCATTACATCCATGCATTGCACGGAGGGTTTCAGGAAAAGAGGTGGAAGAATGAAAGAAATGGGAAAGGAAACCCAGTAGGCACTATAATTCGATGGCATTCAAGAGGAGAAGGTTTCATGGAGAGCACTTTGTACTGTTCTGTATCCTGCGCCTGAATCTCTGCAGCCTATCTTATGCGTATCTGTCAGAGTGAGCCAACATGTTTATACAGAGTCTGCTTTTATAACGTGACTGATAATAATGCAATTCGTTATGCCTAACTCAGAGTTAATGTATTCAAGATACGAATGATATGTGAGGGCGTAGAAGGCGCTGCAACAATTTAGCTGCAGTTGTAGAATGGTTCCCCATGCTTCTGTTTTAACTGGATGCTTTGTATTTATTAATTGTGTTCGTTTTAATTCCATAGAAAGTCAAATAACCATGTGTGAAAACAGCATAATTATGCTTTGATATTTCTGCAAAAGCAATAACTGAATTCGATCTGCTTTTAATCTTTCAAACTATTCAATCTATCCAGCCCTTATTTCTAGAGTTAGCTTTTTTCCCCATTCCGTTCTCTTTGATTAACAGGCAGTGGGGGTCTATCTGTTTTCTTGGGTCAGGCACACAAGCTCTGCTTTCTTTTAAAATAGCTTTCAGTGTGATTACTGTTGCTTTGTTTCTACTTAGGAAAGCATTTAAGATTGCAAATGATGTGCTAAATTGTCCCATTCTCTACAGAATATTTTCCACATATTCCAGAGGTTGAAAATGGTGACAGTGTGCTTGTTCTTAATTATGCACGCTTATATTAATTTGTATTTTCACGAATTTTCTTTCATTTTTAGCTACAGCTAATACTGTGTGCGACCCAGTCCTACAAATATGCATGTGATTAATTTTTCTCGCCAGAATTGGTTTCATTGCTGTTGCTTTTTGCAGTCTCCATAGGACCCACTTTGCAACATACATTGCATACAACGACGTACACTTGCTGTGAGACGCGGCGTGGGGTGCAGTAAGGGACGGAGGGGGAAACGGGGTGCGGGCCCTGGAACTTGACTGGTTTGTACCTGGTTTGTAACTGGCTGGCTGGGAAGGGCAGGCGAGTACGTAGCGACGCAAGGGCTGGCACAGGTGGCCGAGCGCTCTCAGGAAGCTGAGATGCTTCCTTCCTGCTCTGTGAGTAGCTGCTGAGCTCGGAGTTACCACAACCACGCTGCTACCGATACCCAAGCTCCAAGTCAGAGACCAGCTGCCACGGCCGGGGAGCCTCAGACGAACAAAGTGAGCTGCAGAAAGTCGGAGGGGGAGACGGCGGGAGCACGCGACTCCGGCTGCCCAAGCCGTCCTGTTGCGACGCTTGTTTTACAAGCTTCCATGAAAGATATTTCTAATCTATAGAAGAAGGACTCTGATGTTCTTTAATCACATGGTAGTTTCCTAGTTGGTGGTGGTAGCGTAGGAAGTTGGTTAGGTTTGCTCTCGGAGTTACAGCCTATCTAGACTGAGAATTTGGCCCTAAAATTTTGTCTTGGAAATAGTTGCTACTTTGCCAACATTTAACAGACTTTTGTTTACCGTTGCAATGAGGCAGAAATTTGAGGTGAGAGAGGGACCTGCCTAGTGTGACTTCCTTCCTCTGTCCATCTGTGTCCCTGTCCCAGGCAGAGGTGGGGAGCACACACAGCTTTTCCTCCTGAAAAACCTCAAAAATGAAATAAACCCGTGGGGCAGTCGGGAGCATGAGTGGTGCCGAGCTGGGTGCGTGCCCCACGCACGCGACCTGTCGCTCGGGTTCGCATTGCACACGAGTGCGTCGCGGGCCTGTGGCTGCTCTGCGGCTCCGTGACCCAGATGCAGCCGGTATCGTCGTCGCCGGCACGACCAGTCTGCTTGACGGCGTGTTTCCCGGCGGGGCTTGTCGCTCCTTCCTCGTCCGGCACAGCCTCTCCGCTCGCATGGCCCCAGCTGTTTAAGCAGCACAGTCTGCGGTGGCGGTGGTCAAAATGCATTTCTGCAACAAGCAGGGACAAAATATGGGGTTGGTATAAAAAGGGTACGGAAGTAGAGACTTGGTGATGTCGTAGCCGCAGTGGGACCATGGCGATACCAGCTGTTAACCCTCTCAAGTAAAGCATTTATTGAAATGTTGACATTTATTCTAAGTTGAACAGGCCAGGACAAATAGCAAGGGTTTCCTGTGGTTTAACTGGGTTACTGGCATGTGCTAAAACTGTAGCAACCGAGCACACCCCAGGACTGTGCATAGGTAGGCAGGCTTCAGAAAGACACCTTATTGCATTGCGATAGCAATGTCTTCATGCCTCAGCTTTTAGAAATTCCTCTGTCGCTGCATACGCTGCTCTGCGTTGCATAGTTTACAAAAAGGTGCCTGGAAAAGACAGCTTCAGTTTATGGACGGTGCTCTGTGGTACAGGAAGAGAATATCAGAGCTGCTTTGTCTGCCCGCCCAGAGCAAGGCCCCACAGCCCTTTTAGTAACCGCTGAGATGGTGTTACTGCATGGTGCAACTTCCACATCGTTACTCTGTACCGCAACAGAAGAGCACCTGCTGTCCTAACAGTTTGTGAAATTTTTGTTCAGCACCTACAGATCCCTTGAGGCTGTAAAGGTTGTCTGTAGGAAATGCAAGAGGCATTCCAAATACTTAAAAAAAACCAGACAGACATGGGCTTTAAATAGTTAATGAATGCACATGATTTACCTAAACAGTGTTTTTATAGATCTTTGCAAATATGACATTAATTAAGGAAAGTAAGTAAAGCTGAAGTGCCACAGAATGCTAATCCTCAGCATCAGTAATTAGCATGGATGAGAATTTTGAAAAATGTTTCCAGTTTATATCATTTTGTTTTGGAAGAAACACAAATATGTGGGTTGAAATACTAAGAAAACAAATGAGCCCTGGGGAAAAAAAAACCAAAACAACCCAGCCCCCCTTTGAGAGTGGATGGGCGTATCTGTGCCGTGGCGATGAGGCTGTGCGGGTCCATGGCTGTCCTGACTCTGCGATGGAAGCCAAAGCCGAGAGGACCCCGAGATGTCCCCTTCCCGCCCACGCTGTGCCCCGTGCCCGTGCGGGGTCTGCACTGGGAGCCCTCCGCTCAGCACTGGGAGAAGCGGGGATCAACCAGCCCAGCTGGTGGCAGGGAAGAACGTCGCATCCTCGTGTTTGCAAATGGCCAGCCGGAGCAGGTAGTGCAGACGGCTCCTTGGTCGTTAATTTGATTGTGTTTTTAACGAACTAGTGAAGGCGGCTCTTTGAATCTATCCCTCCTGCATGCCCTGATAATTGTTTTGTTTATCTGCACAATTTGACTTGCCGCAGCGGGCAGTGGAAGGGCTGTCTGTATTGTTTGTCTTCTGAAATTGTTAAATGAAATGACTCAGAAGATTCAGGAAATTAATTTTTGTAGTCTAGATAGATGGCGAAAAAAAGAAAGCTTTGAAGTGGTGATGTCAGTGCAGCCACTCTGAAATTCATGAATCAGCCTTTGCAAGATTTGCAGAGGCTTAAAAAGTGAGATTTTTTTAAAAACAGTTGCATCGCTTTTAGTTACCTATTAATATCTGAACCTTAACAATTCATGTCACTCCAAGCTTTATTCTACAGGCATTTTGTATGAAAATGAAAGTCAAGATACCTGTATAAATAGGACTTTGAGAGTCAGAGCTTTTAAAATAAAGCATAGCGTTATTGCTAGACTCATATTAAAATTGTGATAATAGCTAGTGTTACATATTCTTTTATCTTTTTTTTTTAGGATGGTTAATTTAATAGCTACTGTTGAAATAGCCATAAACAATTTAATAAACCTAGTAAAACTTCAGATGCTTCTTTATTATGCATTCAAATAGGATTCTCAGCCTCTTGAGTCCCACTCTACACCCTAGAATGCTGCTAAGTAGTGCCATTAAAACAGCAATACGAGGAGACCATTCTCATTTATGGAGATTGTAAAAGAGGGACAAGACACTGGTTTGGATTCAGTTTGAGAGAAGATACTTTTCCGCAATAAATGCTAAAGAAAATTTAGAATAAACTGTAGTGTCTCTGGATGCCAAAAGGTTCACTTTGCCCTGTTGAGATGTATTAATGCTGTCGCTGGCTTTCCTGTGTTAAGCTTGTATGTGTGTTAGAAAATGGTAAAAATGGATTGTCCTACCTAGAAGACGGTCAGAATAGTGGCTAAAGAATGGTTTTGTCTTTCTGAAATATCATTAAGCTTCTATAGGTTTACTTCTTTACAGATTGGTGGGTGTTGTTAGTTGAGGATATTTAGAGAGGAGAAGTTAATACAGTAAAATATTTGGTTTATTGTATGCTTATGAAGGAAGTCTTATCTGAAAATAATTTTTTGAGGTCTTTGATAAAAATTTGTGCTTTGTCTAATATCTGGAAATTCAAGCCTTGAACACACACCATTAGTTGAAACATGTTATGCAAGTTCAAACATATTTTGTCCTCATTTTTGTGATGTATATTGGTAGGTAATAACTCAAGCTGCACGACTGCTAGGTGAGCTGTGAGCCTGTGGATTTCTCCTCCGGTGAAAAGAGGGGAAGCCGTGAGCCTTTGATTTCTTGGGTATTTGAATGTGCAGACAGGGGTGTATCATTCAGAGGTGTCATCAGGAGTCATCTTTGCAGTTGTAGAGGTCCGCAGGAATTGCACAGAAAGTGTCCGGTGGCCTAAATCCGTAAGGAGTCGTCTTTGGGGGCTGGGGCAGAGACTGCTGATGAAGAGCAAGCGAGCAGTCCAGCGCACTGCTTCTGCCTCCACGACGTCGGCTCGGGATGCCTTGCTGACGCACGTAGTCTTGCTTTGCATCTTGCAGGGGTTTTCTGCTTCAGTGGTGTAGCTGGAGAACAGAGTTTGTAATCAGTGGCTGCAACAGAGCCATTGCCTTTCTGCTTCTGAAGGTCAAGAGTTGCTCAGTTCTTCATCTGTTTGGTCGAGAAAGCAGGTTTTCAGAGGTGGCTGCAGAACAGTGCGCGTGTCTCTGAGAGACCCCTCCTTTGCTTACGGAATTTGTTGTTCTGCGCAGTGACAAGCTGATGAAGAGCAGTTTTCTGGAGGGGAAATAAAGCTACCTACTGTAGATGGAGAAAAGAAAAATGTTAGGCTCTTGCATGAACGTCCTTATATCAGCGGTTGTGCTCCAGTAATTAAATTCTGACAAACAGATGAAGAAACAATCTCCAGGGGTAATGAGGCTCAGTCAATGAACCACAAGTGTTCACAAGTACCAACAATAAGAAAATACATTTGAAACCCCTGCGTATGTGTTACTCAAAAAGCAAGTTAATAACTAATTAAAGGGATTTCAGTTTTCCTCTCCATGCTTTGCATTGAGAAATAATTTTACAGAATGTTCTCCACATTCCAGTATTCCAGGATTCTTAGATATAAGCATGAGAGTAGGTTTCAAACTTGTTTATTTTAAAAAGGAAATGTAATAAATTCAGTGCCCCCCCGACCAAACGTTAGCACCAGCATTATGGGCTTCTTTTCAATGAATTTGAAAACCAGTAACCAGAGACGTGAAATCCTCCAAACGCTACGTGCTCGCCCTTTGCTTAGGGTGTGTGAAACGCAGACTCAGGAAAATGTGGTCGTAAAAATTGAATACGGTTTACGGTTCCTTCCAACCTGCTTGGTGATAGCACATTTCACAGGCCGAAATGTAAGTATCTTTTCTGCTCTGCAAGAAAAATGATAACATATGCCATCACCTATGCAATAAAGTAACTCAAATTGGTCATGTCTGTATAGAAGTGCTTTGTGTGTTGTGATATAAATATCTAGGGTTTTTTTAATGTCCTTTTTCTTATCACCTGTGACAGAGGCCTGTATTTGCCACTGTCAGAATTGATTTTTTCCCTTTGAAGTATTGTTTCTTAGTTCTTCGAAATATTTGTTCCAGCAAAAAAAGACTGGCAAAACGACCGTCTGGTGTGACAAGTGCACATGGGAAGTTGACAGTAAATTGAATATCAGCTTTCCCTTTTGCTGCTGCTGTTGGGCTGAGAGAGTTAATCCCATCAGTAATGACAGTCATGTTAGTTTTATTGATAGTTTGTAATCTGCCTTTCCTTTCTGTCCCTGGTTCACTGCAATCTGCTCTTGGTTAGTGACCTGCCACATGCCACTTGGTATCTAATTGCTGCTCTTTTCATTTAAAATTGTGCTTCTAGGGATCAGGTGGAGTATCTTGATGAACAGTGTCAACTGGTTAGATAGAAATGATTTTTTCTCCTCTCTCCCCCAATGGATCTCGTATTTAAACTGTATTCATCAGGTGCTCTTTGGCTGCTGTAAATGGTGGAGATCACCAGTGGCTGATGCTTTCGGCAGGTCCAGGGCAGTGGGCAAAGGACCTTCTGGAGAGATTCAGTAATGTGTCCATAGCCACATAGAAGTCACGGTGGTTTGCAGTGGACCAACTAATAGTGTAGTACCAGGTCTATGGTGACCCTCCTATCACCAACAAGGAATCTGCTCCCCATTTTTGGAGCCTATAGCTATAATGTGCTTTTTTTTTCTTAGTTCGACTTTATGGCGGAGCCAACCATAACGAATACCAGGCTTTTTAGCACAGTAAGGGAAAGTCCTAATGACTCAAAAATACCAAGAGCTGAACTGAAGCTGATTTGCAAAATGTTGAATGTGGTTCTGACATCCTAGTCCAGAAAAACATGTGTATCTGGGGTTGAGTTTCAGACTTGTTCTCTCTCTGTAAACAGGAAGAGTAACGTGAAAAGTGACACTTGTACTGTGTACACCATAACTGGGGTGAAGAAGGGGTTTGGTCTTCTTTCTTTGCCTTTTTTTTTTTTTCTTTTTTTTTAATCTGTATCTGTGCCAAAATGAAATGTCTGTCTTCCTTGGGTGGAAAACAGAAAAATTTCCATCAGTCCTCTGGAAGATGCAGCCACACTGTCCTTAACATCATGGAAGCTTTTGTGTGCTTCTCCTGGCTTCTTGGCTGGGATGGGGCTGTCTGCGGGAGAAGCACGGGGCTGAGGGACAGCGTGATCAAGGCATTGAGGTTTCCTCTACTGGCATCCAAAGATGGGCAACAGAATAGAGAAGAAAATTTAGGAGTTTCCTTCTCCGATGAGACTTTTTTCCCCCTACTCTCCATGTTACTTATTTTTTGTATAGAATGGGAAGAAAACCAGACGTTTTTATAGCTAATCCATTTACACATTTAATTTTTACTATTTATGTAGTATTGCCTGGTACGATGGCCTGGTATACTGAGGTGGCCACCAGCTGTGGTGTATTTTACATCTAGACTACAGTGCTACCCCTAATCTCAGGTTTAAATCCTGTGTCTCCATCATGGGAGATGAAAGGACTGCGAGAGTGAATTGATGAGGCACAGAGATTTCAGAACTGCAGAGCACATTTAAGATCTGGTGTTCATTGATCCAGTCACTTCAATTTTCATTTTACCTTGAGGCTTTCTGCAGCGTGGAGCATTGCCATAAAATGAATTTTTGTAAAGAACTGGTAATAATGGCCTAAAATCTGGCAGATTTAATTAGTGCATTTTAATAAAATGTTACATTTTAAGAGTGAGCTTGAGTAACTTGTAAACTTGACAGTAGATATCTTTAAAACAAAATGTAGTAACTACAATGGCATGAAGGTCATAATTCAGCCATATACAAATTGGTCTTTGATTTGTTTTAATAATGCTGGTTGCTGTTGTGGTGGTGTTCACACAAGAATCTCAAACCCTTCGTTAAGTGTTAAGTAAGGCTCAGAAATTCCCTTGTGTGGTTCTGTAGTCATTTTTCACAGTGTTCGGTTGTGGCACAGGTTTCCTGCTACAAGAGCCAGAAATAGAACCAAGATTCCCCTACCCAGCGACCCCTTTACTGACTCTCTCTGTGTTCATCAGCTGGAACACGATCGCTTAATGTCGTTGTATATGCTAAATGTTGGAAGTTTCTTCCAAACTGTTTGCTGTCCAGGGGATGGACGATCTGATGCGTAGTGCAGTTGTGAGAGGGCATTTCCTGCAGAGTGCTGCTTCCCTCTTATTTATTTCTGTTTCCTTTTTACTTTGCTCCCTTTTCTGCCCCTCTTCCCCCCAAAAGAAGTTTCTAAGCGTAAATAAGGTCTATATATTTTGTCCTCTCCATCAGTGTACAAGGATGCTATGGAATTAGTATTTTAATTTTGCACAATTAATTAAAAAATAAGTATTTTCACGACTTCTCCCTCCTATGAAGGAAATCCCCTAACCTTATACCTTTTTATCTTCCCTTGGAGAAAGCGGCCCTGACGTCTTACTATCTGAAGTCTATATACTAAGGCTAAATACACAATTTTTGGCAGCTAGAGGAAAATTTTGGCTGTAACCGAGAGGTTATCCACGAACAGGCGCTGCCGTCCTACCCGTCTGTGCACGCGGGCGCGTGGGCACGTGCTCTTCCACCCTCTCGTCCTCCCACTGCATTCCTCTCTTGAAGAGCTCTCTCTGTATCTGAGAAATTAAGCCTTGTTACATATCCAGCTCCGGTCTATCCCATTACCATTAAATGCTTGTTGTGGGATGCCTGCACGGAGGAACTCGTGTGCAGCGTGCTGTTTTCCCAGAGTTAGGCAGTCCCCATTTGCGTGGGGTTTTTTCTGTCGTGGAGCCATAGCCAAGAAAGACAAACGTCCCTCCCACAGCACGAGAACAAAGCGTTGTTTCTCTTTGCCTGGAATTATTTTTCTTGAGATAGTCCTACAGGGACCAAAGCCATTTTGCCATTACCCCTTAGTGCTACTTTATGTGGGATTTATAATGAAATTGCTTTGACAATTTGGATAATGATGGAGCAACGCAGTAACCGATGAAACATTTTGGGGTAGAACAATTTCCTTTGGGAGACATAAACTTTTGTATTCAGATTGTACTCCTCGCGTAATATGCTTGAAACTTTAAATAATAATAATTTAAAAAATAAAATGAAACAGTCTTTGCATTACTTAGTGTCTCACTGATTTTAGTTTCTGATGGTTCTTAAAGCAAGATCGAAAAAGGCTCTGGATCGGTAAAGCCCACATAGCTAAAGGATTCTGTCTCTGCTAATCGAATAATCAAGGAATTACCTTGTTTATATTAGTTTCAAGATGGACATTAATAACATGAGCAATAGTTTTCTGTGATTTTCACTAAGTCAAGTAAATGAGCTCGATGAGACAGCTTTACGTTATGCTAACAGAGAGGGAGAGAGTTTTATTGTGTTTTTTAAATAATTTCCCTCAAATTCTTAGTTTAAAACATACTCCCTAAGATAGTAATATGTTTTACAACATCTATATATTTTTTTATTGTCCATCTAATGCTTTTTCATTTAAAGATCTCAGTACATTTAACTTCAGTTAGTTTATTAATGAATAGTCTCACAGAGCACGTAATGTAGATCAGAGAATTTGCATTTACTGCTTCTGGAATATGGTTTTGTTCATTTGTAGATCCAAAGGACCTAATGACAGTAGGTTCTCCTTCATATCTTTGACTTGCAAGCAGGAAAAGTGAAATTCGGAGAGGTGGAGTGCCTCAGCCCAGACCAGAAAGCAAGCCAGGAGACCGATCCTATAGGCTGTGTACATGAAGCCCTCTCCGAGTACTCGGGTTTGTTTAGCAGAACAGTCAGTCTTTTTCAATTACAAACATAGGACTGTCTGCATGGATGGATTTTTGTCATGCTAATTTCCACCACTTAAATGCTTTCAGGTAAAGCACTCAGATCGGTTGCTAAGAAAAACTCTTCTTCTTAGAAATATTTTTACAGCTGAGCTGTGAATTCCTGGAAAGGGAAACTGAATCCTTGAAAGCACAGCTCCGCCACCCCGGAGAACTCTGGAGAGCGCTGCTTCGGGTGGATTCAGCTACTAATCAGAGCAGATTTGCTGTGAATGCTTTTAAGAAACCTGAATTTCAGCTGTAGCTCTGACACTTGTAAAAGAGATGTTGAGTTAAAACATGTGACGTTACACGAAACAGATATGTTAAAAATTGTACTTAAAGGTTAATATAATAAAAGCGTAGTTCATGTGAGAGTGATAGAAATATTGATCATAAAAATAAGTAGTGGCCCAGAAATTCAGCTGAAAAGGGGGAAAAAAAATAGTTGATATATGAAGAATTTGAGTTGTGGCACTAAGATCAATGGCTGTATTTTCACCCAGTGAAGCATGAGAGCTGCAGATAAGGGCAGTTAGTCAGTGAAATACTGACTGACATACCCTTTTACTGTTGGCGTTTGGTCTCCAATATTGATCTCGCCTGTCACTGCCAACAAAGTATACTGAGGCTGTGTTTATGTTCAGATAGTGTTGTGTTCAGTGCTTTATGAATGATTTCTAAAAGCTCAGGGTGTAGAAGGAGTTAATTCTAGCATCAGCCCTCATTTATTTGATTGCATCTTTTATATTGCTGCAAGCCATTATAATCTTCTGCCAATCGGTCAGGAAACGGATAACATGCTATAATCCACAGAGATTCTTTAAATCTGAAGATTTCCCATTCCCACTGCTGAGAAACAGTGTGCTGTAAACAACAGTTATATAGCACAGTCATTCTTTGGCTGTCAATGGTGAGAACGCTTTTCCTCAGTGTACAGAAGGTAACAACTAAATTGGTTAATGAAAAGATCATAAGGAGGAAGGCCTGTATTTCTTCTGTCAGTTCGGTGGAACTGGAAGAGTTAAATTCAGAGCTTTTGGAAAGAATAGTGATACTACGGCAAAAGAAGTTTACTGAGAGGCATACGTCAACAAGTCTTCACGTTTTGTTGTCCTTTACCTTTTCCTGCTGCCTCTGGCTGAAAATCATGGGTGAACAAGAGTTTTGGTTCTACTCTTGGAAAATGAACAGTTTGATCTTGAGTCAGAAAGGCTGAGAGAATTATGTGCCTGGTTGCAATGCGTGGTGGTTTTCAGCTTTGCTTCAGCCACCTTGGCCAGACCAAGGGTCAAGCTCTTGCTCCGTTGCAGTCAGGAGCTTTTGCACATCATGAGTTAGCCGTTGGCTGCTTCAAGGAGGCAGAAGGATTTATCTACAGAAGAGTAGCTCAATCCACATAGAATCATTTTTCTGCCTTTCTCGGAGCAGCATCCACAGAGTTGTAATTTCTGGTTCATTTGTCTGATGTTTGGTCATACCTACAGGTGTGGTTGTCGTAGCTAGCAGACCCAGTGTGGGTTTTATTGTATCCTGGCAAACCTTGACCTTCAAGGGAAGAAGAGACAAAGAAAGAAAGTAGAGCCCAAGCAACTGGTTCCTTGAGTGCTGTGAGGGTCTGGTGGGCCCTGCTCTAAGGTAGACTGGGGTGGATGAGGTGGCTCTGTCCATGCAGTGACTACTTATTTCTGGAGAAATAGTTAGATGAAGTTGAGTTTTGTCATTTACCCAAGACAGCTTATGTCAGTCTTAGCCTTCGACCTCTCATTCAAGTTCATTTGCTTTCTCATAGCCAAATGACTCTCTGGGATAATCCTAGCCAGCAGGAGAAACACCGCAAGAATGAGTAATGAATTTAGAGGCCGGAGATATGGGAGCGGTGTCAGGAGCAACCTGGGAAATTGCATCAGGTTTTAAGAAGAGTGAGTGGTTATCATAACAGTAATTTAAGGCCTTAACAGTTAAGACGAAGTATTTGCATGCAGAGCTCTGTAGCAGAAGTAAATTATACTGGAAAATCACTTAATCCAGCTCCGCTGCGTCCCATACTAGTAATGAAGCAGTGGTTAAACCACTGCAGACTGCCAGCCAGGCACTTTCCCTTGTTTCTCAACAGCCAGTTAGAAAGAACCTGTAATTCGAAAACAGAAACTTGATTACCGTTTCTGCCTCTCTTTGCTTCAGATTTTTCTACACTCCAGAAAGTTTTGTGTGGAATACCAGATAGTACCATCACTGGTCGTGTATTTTATGATGAGAACGTCTACCCACTGAGCTACATGCAGAGACGAGCTGGTTTTTGGGTTGTGACTGGATGTTTCTCTGATGGCATATCTGAAGTTACGGCGGTACTTCACCTTCCTTAAAATGCTAGGGTTGTCCTGTACATAGCAATTCTAGAGATGATGAATGTGCTAAAAGCATAGCAATCTTTTTTTAAAGTAATGAACATTTTCTTGAAGCAGAGTGAGGAACCACAGTTGAGATCCAGATGTGCAGTATTACTAGGCTTCTCAAATTGGATTGTAGTGGTGCTTGTCTTAATATGGATGTTCTTAGGGTTACTGAGGGTAGTGTGACCACCTTTTAGCAAAAAGGTGGCAAATGAATACAGTCATGAAATGTAGTACAGCATATTGTAGAGAAGAGGCATTCCTAGACACTGGATGATACTAGCTGGTGTTCTTTTTGCATTCTCACCTCAGGGCTGAGGAGAAGAAGGTTAAAATTAGGAATTACGATGCTTTACTCATTAAGGCTTTTACAGTTAGGAATGTGTATGGGGTTAGAAGGGATGTCTTCTGGACCATCAAAAGCAATTCTTAGCACTTTGAGATTTCACCTTTTCCTGAAATGGGGAAATCATTTATGCATATTAACAGTTGCTTCCTAAAAGACAAGGTATTTTTCTGCAGTAAGCTTGTAAAATGAGACCTTTTCAAACTTTTTGTTTCAGTCAATCAGCTTTGATTTTAAATCATGGAATTGCTTAGATGTGGGTGAGCAAAGCCAAACACCTATGAAATACATCTGCTGATGGCAGCCAGCAGACACGTGGTGAGTTCAGTACTCAGCTAGCTAATGCGTCTCTGATGCGAGCTCAAGTCAGTCAGGATCTGCTGGTTGTCTGCATAAAGCAAGCATTCCCAAAACTTTGATATTCAAAAAACATGTTTTGTTAGCATGTATATTAAATGCCTGTTTTTTCTTTTTTTTTTTTTTCTCAACTGACATAAGCAAACAAGAAGGACTGGAAACCAAAATGGGATATTAACCAAGCTCCACTGTTCACCGTGACTCTTGTGGGCCAAGTCCTTTCAGTCAGCAGAGTAGCTCTCTAGGTCACTGCAAAATTTGCAGATCGCTTTGGTTCTTGGCGTTTCTGTCCTTCCATCATGTCTGCAGCCTGCTCTTCCCAGTGGTCCTCTGCTGTCCCTGCTGTCCCTTGCTGTGACTATCATGATCTTGCCACCAAGGCTAGAAGCATCTCTCCAAAATGCACATTTTTTCACCCAGGGAGCTCTGTCTCTCTGTTTCCAGGAGCACAGGAGAAGCACAAACTGAGGCACAGGAAGTTCCGTCTGAACATGAGGAAGAACTTCTTCCCTCTGAGGGTGACAGAGCACTGGAACAGGCTGCCCAGGGAGGTTGTGGAGTCTCCTTCTCTGGAGATATTCAAGACC
>Ga0065711_1029572_pt1 | contig 35661 bp, 20 predicted proteins | sample Hoacrofraction12_FD_59098 | JGI IMG/M metagenome (GOLD analysis project Ga0065711, IMG submission 59098) | Hoatzin crop microbial communities from Cojedes, Venezuela - Epithelial fraction 12 v2 (version 2) | ecosystem: Host-associated > Birds > Digestive system > Esophagus > Crop | place...
CCCCCCAGCCTCAAGATCAACACCAGCGCTGCTGCCAGCCTCTAATTACATTTTTTAAATCGTGTCAGGTCGTGAGGACGTGATGAGCTCTAATTGTGGAAGAGCGTTTAGGGAGACTTGTAATTACACAGTCATTAAGCCGGTTAAACACACCACGGTCTCTTTTGCAATGCTGTGTCAGTTGGCTCTCTCCCAGCAGTGACACAAACATGGGATTAAGCTGGCAATTAGTAATCAGCAGGTACCAAACAATAACACCCCGCTCCACTGACGAGCTGACGAGTGAGAGGTGCCCTGGGCCCTTGCGGCCGGCCAGGTGGCCAGAGAGGAGATGTTTGCTGGCGTTTCCCAATCTGGGCAGCAGCCCTTGTGTTCACGGTCCTGCCCAAAAACTGCCTGCAGATGGATGTTATTCTCCTGTTTCAGAAGCTCGGGAATGTTCTTGGAACTCTTTGAAACCCAAAAAAGCTTACATGAGGAAATGTAGATAAGAGGGGGGTACAGGTAGGGGGTACAGGTAGGTGGGAAGCCATTGCGACTCGCTCCGTGGGAGCTGTGGCCAAGTGAGGGACCCAGCATTCAGCCCCTGCTCCTGGGTCAGTGCTGTTACCTGGGACGGAAAATCCTGCGTCAAGGCGAAGCAGTGACCTGCACGTGATTCTCACCCTGTGCTGCCTAAGAGGCCTCCAGTCTCAATTCTCCTCCACCACAGCCTTCCTGACAGGCTTTGTTGAAAATCACTTCTGTCCTTAAAAACACTCTAGGTTGAGTAAAAACTGCTTTTTTTATTCTTTTGGTTTCTGCCAGGAAACACTCCCTAGCCGTTTCTTTAATCGCCTCATTTACTTAAATGAAATGACTCTAGCGAAAACAAACAAAATAAAACTCCTGCCTGTGTGGGAGGAGTGGGTACGAGAGGTCATTAGACCAAACTCTCCTCTGTCTATATCCCAGACCTTGTGACAAGGCAAATCATAGCCCTAGGGTTTTATTCAGCTCTCAGTTTCTTTGAAGTCTGCTTTCATAACTGTTCACCTCATAAAGGTCAGTTACGTATATAGGAAACATTTTCCAGATTCAGGCTAGGATGGAGGGAGACCTATTGGGATGCAAATCTCTAGGACAGTGAAAGCTGCATACAGAGAAGCTCCAGCAATGAGCAGCTGAGGAGGCCTTTTCCTGAGACAGAGTTGGTCCCAAGACCAGATTATCTAATGCCGTCAAATTATAAAAACAGTGGTACTTACATAAAGAGAAAAAGTGGAATAAAATCAGCTTGGATGTCTGAATTAGCCTCGAAGATTTGGTCTAAAGGCATTCCAAGCAAATTGTTGGCTTTCAGCTCCACATCCTAGAGGAAGGGAATGCCTTGGCAGCTGCTGCATCACAAGCACTCAGTTTATGAGAGCGAACTTAACTCTGAGGAGTCTGCCTTTCTTCCTCCTCACCAAATTAAAGGGCAAAGTTGCTGCAGCATCGTGGGCCCAGAGAGGCTTAGCAGGTGAAGCAGGATGTCCCCAGGTACCCTGACATCCCCAGCCGTTCGAGCAGGGACTAGTCACCCAGCCACTTCCAAACAGATGGTTGTGGTCCTCTCCTATCTGCACTGGAATGCAGATACTTAGGGGAAAAGGGATGTGCCCTGGGATGGGGATGGATCCTGGATGTCCAGGCCAGCCACCACTCCCCTCTGCAGCCCAGCCACACAGCACTGCTTGGAGCCCTTCCTTGCTGAACATCACCAAGCCTTCACCGGGGAGCGGGAGCTGCAGGGTGTGGGCGTGGGCATGGGAACTGCTACTGGTGAAGTAAGTAGCAGTGCCTGGCCAGAGAGGCAAAGTGCCCTATGCGCCATGCAAAAAATCCATCCGGCCAGTCAGTCCTCAGCTAGACTGAAATTACCCTTTTTCCTCACTGTTACCTGAGGTGGGAGCCCTGTGTATGGCCCCAGCAGTCCTGTAACACAGGAGAAGTGTCATGTCATTTTATTTCTTCACTCTATTATCACCAGAGGTGTGTCACTGAGCCATGCCAGGAGGAAAGTCCTCTTTTGATGTAAACTTGTTACGAACCAGAGTAGAAAGCTTGTAAAAAAATGACTGGTTCCAACCCAAACTCACAGAACAGAAAAAAAAAAAAAACCCAAACCAAAAAAATACCACAGGAGACACACATTATTCCCGCATGTGTAAGAGGGTATTAAATTGATTAGTGACAAACTTTAACCAGAACCGCAGCATTACTCAGAGCAGCTTGTCCAAGCACGCAGGAATCATGGTCAGAGAGTCTCCCAGCCAGCAGAGGTAGACAGGGATGCCAAGAAAGACAAGTCTTTGCTGGTCCTGCTTTATGTGGAGGATCCTCTTGTGAATGATTTTAATAAAGACTTAAATGATTTTTCTGGAGTCCATCAGGCTAATAAACATTTATGGTCCTGACTCAGTCATCTAGAACACATTCCACAAGGCACTCAGGGGCAACCGTACAAGACAGCCAGACTCACATCTGTCATATGCTGATGACGTCCATTAATCATGTACTAATCATGCACAAGTCAAACCTTAGGAGAAAGCAGGATCTCTGCATCTTCTTAACCAGCCAGGAGGTGGAATAATCGTTTTGTCCTTGTAGCGCCACACCAGCATTTGGAAGATGTCTGTTCAAATCCTGGTTCTGCAGCAGGTTTCCACGTGTGCCCTGGAGTAAATCACTTAAAGCTGTCACCACTGTACTGATCAGACCTTTCAGCTCTCCTGTTTCCTGGGCACAGACAGAAACAGAGGCAAATAGAAGGAAGATGCAATCATAAAAATACAAATTAAGATAAAGCCGGATTCCCATGCTGCTTAATCATGTAAACGTACAAATATAGCTTGACGACAATGACTCAAGGGAAACAATGACCTTATCAGCACTCTTCGATAGGCTTGAGCTATAAATGAAAATAAATGATCTACTGACATTCCTTATCAACTCCCTAGCGTCTGTTGGAGAACTCCATTTACCTCTGCAGATCTATTTGCTCTAGCACACACAGCATTGGAGAGTTTGTTGTCTTTTCATAGTCTCCCTTTACCATGCTGGCAGCACACTACAGGATTTCCAGCCGTTGCACCAACCTTACCTTGGCTTTCAGATGCTGGCTCTAGCTCTGCCTCACCTAGCAGAGCATGGCCAGCATACAAAACCCTCTCTCTGTCTCATCTTTTAGCCTCCTGAGATGCAGCCTTACCTCCATTTTCAACCACTCTGGCATTCATTTGCATTCTCAAGAAGCAGGTCCCCATGTCCACTGGGCAGCATCTGCGAAGAGCCTCATCTGTTTGCACTTAGCGCTTGGGAACTCAGGGGAGCAAAAGGAATCACACAAATTCTCTTGACACGTTCACATGGGCCAGGAATCTGCTGATCCTGGCACAAGCATCTGCAATTGGTCAGGGAGCACTGACACAGCAGGAAAACCCAGTGCGAAAGGGAAACTGCTGGGAACAGCTTCAGACCTCCAGCTCGTGCGTGTTTGAAGTTAAGCCAGAGGACTTAAAGGGCCGATTTTGCTATCAAGATAGAGCGGTTATTTCTGTTTTACAGACAGGTAATTGTTGAAACCAATTCTCAGGCGAAGAAGAACAGCACTTGTAATTGCTTGGCTACTTGTGCTCAACTAAATATGGCCAGCTGCTCTGGTCCAAGCGTGGCCCCAGGGGACCGGGGGTCTTCCCGGCTGTCACAGACATGCGTTCACGTCTCCCTCCTATGGCACAACTTGCTAGCCTCCCACGAGCAGCAAAAATGCTGGCTGTACCTTGAGCTGCAACAGCTAGGCTGAGCGCAGCGCAAGTTCAGTAACTTTTGTAGTGATTTAGCAACACTGAAGTCATGGTAGGCGTAAGGGTTTTGTTCTTTTTCTCCACACCAACCTGCTGCATCCACAGTGTTGCTGGTACCCTGGCACATCTGCTCTACCTTGCCAGCACAGCTCTGCGCGACGTACCTTACACTTGCTTAGGCATTGCACAACCGTCTGGCAGGGTTGTTTATCTTCTGCAGGGATATTCACGACAACCAGAAATTCTAAGAACAGATTTCGGGCATCTGCAGTCACCACAGATGGCAGGCTTACTCACACAGGGCTTGAAGCCCTTCTCGGCCGTCCATGCTGAAACACACTGTACCCCAAGGGCCCCATAGATTTTAGCGGGGCTCTTCCCAGTATCACACACTGAGTCACCGTGAGTAAGTGCAGCATCTGCCCCTCACTCTCCACTGGTCGCGTGGGCCTCCTGGCTTTCCGCTTATGAGTAAGGTCTCCATCACCAGAGCTGGGGTCAGAGCCGGGGAGCTGGTCCAGGTGCCCCGGGCGCGCAGCAGTACATCTCTTAGTAGCCAGCGTCAGTGGGGCTAAACATCCCGGTGCTAGATTTCAGGAGTAGGGGAAAGGGCTGCACTTGCTCGGTCTGGCTCCCGGCGAGACACCGACAGGATAGTTCAACCAGCAAACCCCACGCCAAGCCCAGAGCAGCCGGCAAGGAGAAACTGCATCTTTCCGAAACTCCTTGCGATCTCCCACACCACCCCGCCCTCCGACTGGGAAAAGAAATTGTTGAGCTGTGGTTTGCCCCCAAATTCCTTTTGTCTCCAGCAATATCTGTGCTCTGCAGAAAGTAGCGGGAATGACTAGTTACGGAGGCGGGGAGCGGCACACCTCCTGGGCTGTGAGGTCATGTTTTCCCCGGTGTTTCAGTGCCCCGTAAAATCCCAGGAGAGTTAGGCATTTCTAGCTCTTCAGCCGTACGAGCCCTGGCTCCTTCTCATCAGCTGCAATGTCCATGACAACCAGAAATTCTAAGAACAGATTTCGGGTGTCTGCAATCAGCGCCTTTTTTATAGGCAGACAGCCAGAAGCGGTTCACAGGCACCCCTGAAAATTTGTGTTGAAAAGAAAAACCTTTTCCCAACCAGCTACTCCATGTAACGCACCTCGGCCATCGCTTTATCCGTGTTTTGGTGGTACCTGCGGGTTTTGTTCTGGCTGCATTTGGCACTGTGAGAAGCACGCGAGGAAAGGCACTGGTCAGAGAACAGACTGGAAGTGAATTCACTATCTTCTTCCTGTGATTTCTTTGCCTCCCACCTCCTTTTTCTCACATTTCCACAGAGGAAAAAGTAATAACTGAAACAAGTTTCATCTGGGAGAGGGACACCAATTTCAGTATTTTTGAAAAAAGTTTAAGTATTCCAAAAGAAATTCCTGTTACAGAAAAAATTTCACTTTCTGTCAAAAAAGTGTTTTGGCCAGAAACAGTTTTCACCAGTTGTGATCCACATTTATCTCGGTATCTTCTTCCCCATCTCACAGTATTTTTAGCCATATTTACCAGAGACATTTTTCAGTAGCAGCATCACTGTCCTGTTCCAGGATTAGCTCCCTGCAGACTGCCCTCCTCCCACCATGTATTTAGCTTCATTGAACATAATCCTAATTTGAACAGGGGCAGCTGTTTGTAAGGGTAAGCCTGGAGAGACCCCAGGGAGCATAACTGATGCCCAGGCTCAGGGGGAGGTGAGGCCAAGCTGAGCCCTTGCCTGGCTGGACGCCAGGGGCCGGGGTGGGGGAAGCAGGGAAAGCCCCTTGGTGCAGAAGTAACCACGGCATACGCGCAGGACCCAGCCGAACCCGGAGCCAGCAGCCCACCTCTGGGCAGCTGCCAGTGCTGGGGACCATCCCAGTGGCATGGCAGGGCAGAAGGGGACGAAGAGGGTCAGTTACCCCGCAAAGCACGGGCCGTGCTGGGGTGTGCCCTGCCTTCCTGCCACCCAGGCACCAGCTGCCCCTGGCCCACCTGGCTGACACCCATCCAGGCCTCCGACAAACACTGAGCAGAGAAGCTACTGTGGAATGGCTGCTGCTGAATGCCACCGTCTGAGGAACGGGCTTACAGCTTTTGTTCAGCTGGGTCTTGTGCAGCATTTAGGGCACAGATAAAGATTCGAGTGCTGCTTCCACACAAGCAGACACAGATGGACGAAGCCAACAGCTTTCCCCCTCGGCGCCGCTCTGTCCCTCCACTCACTCGTGCTCAGTTGTAGATGTAAGGGAGAAAGAAAATAAGGTAGATAGATGCATGCAAATAAAAGAGAGAGAGAGAGTAAAGAAACACCCTGAAGACAGAAGTCTGTCTGTCTGCTGCCAATCATGATAACAACAATGTCCATCAAGCACAGACACAGATTACTCTGCTGTCTCCTGCCTGGCTGCCCGCATGATCAGGACTTTAGTCCAACACATCAGGTAGACAGTCAAAGACATTGAACTTGGAACCTCAGTTTCTCTGATAAGGAGAAACTATGACAGCCAGACCAAGAGCTGGGAGCTAACTACCTTTTGCACACTGCAAGTAAGGCCAGCTTCGTGCTGATATTTAAAAGATCTTTGCCCTTTAGCTTGAACAGGAAATCTTAAAATGGAAAATATGCAGCTTAAAGGAAGGAGTGAGGTTCACTTGAAACATAAGAATCTACATAAGGATAGGAAACAACAGGTTGTTAAGAGACTACAATTCACTTGTTAAAAAAAAAAAAATCAAGTCTCCATACAGGTTTCATTTCACCACCTTAGGAATCTTTAAAAATTATTTTTCCTTCCTATTTTTTAAGGTGAAAGCAGAGGAAACTCTTTCTCCCTCCTATGTCCTGGAGCATTGCCTCATTTTTCCAGCCACTGAAGAGTAGAGGGGGTGAAGAGCCCCTTCCCCAAGCACAAGGAAAGCAGCTGGAAGGCAACGCCAAGAGGCACACTAGATTCAGAGCTGCACAGACCACCAGCCAACAGCAACTCATTTTCAGGTGATGCCTATGCTAGTAAGCCGAGAAATGCCAAGGCATGAGCTTGAGAGCTTTGTTGGCTACAGCAAAATAATACATACAGGTCAGTCTGAGACCTCTTGAGGAAAGTAGCTAGAGATTTACAGATCCTCAAAGCCTTCCCAGTTCAGATACCATACAGCTCAGTTCAGGGTGCTTCTGGGCACAGCAGAGGTGAAACTTCTACTGCACACACAGCTCTGAGCTTTGGTGCCTTCAGGATTAGGTAGCAGCAGAGCAAGGTGATGTTTCAGCAGCAAGTGCTGGACTGGGGCACCTCTTTTCCTGACAAGTCCAGCCCTGGCATCCCAAGACTTTTTTATACAGTCAGAGCTGCTTGTGTAAAACAGCAACTGCTCTCCCACACACAGACCTCCGCTGATCACTGCCTTCAGTGGGGTGGGATGCCAGCCCAAATGCCAGCCCAAGACGTATGCAGAGGTCAGTCCAAAGGACTATCATGCAGTCACTTGGTAGCTGTAATACCACAGATCCACATGTGTCCCAAATGGCACTACTCTTGTCAGTTTAAACTCATCTGCCCCACTTCCTTGCTTAGTAAACATTTTCTCTCTTTATTATATTCCCAGTGCCAGATGGCAAGAGGGGAAAAAATTAACTCAGTATTATTAACAGTATTACAGCCTTACAGCCTTGCCCTTTAAGTCTAATTAGCGTGAGAGTTACTGCCAAGACATACAGTGTCCGACAGCCAGCTGGGTTCACCCCAACACATTGGCAGGACCAGACTGCTGGTGCCGTGGAAAGCCTCCTTCTCCAGTCCCCAATGACAACACTGAACCTGAAAATGAATTCTCTGAACTACCCACCCTCTCTCTTTGAGATACTGCTGACGGATAAGTGCCAGCGTGCTGGCAGTGCTGCTGCCTGGACCTTTCTCTTGCTCACCCAGCTGCAATGTGCAACGGGCTGGCAGGACAAGCGTGACTCTCTGCCTGGGAATATGAGTGGCTTCTGAGATGCCTGACACCCCAGTTTTCTCCTTGAATTGTGCTGGGCACCTCAGAAAACTCCCTGCCTCCTCAGAAAATGTGAGGTTTTTCTGGCTTCCCAAAGCCAGATTCCCACAAGGAGTAAAGCTGGAGCGGTCCCTGAAGGCACAGAACAGATAGGCTGAGTTACATCCGTGTGGGGACATGGCATCTTATTTCACTTCCTCCATCCTATCATGATGGGGGTAGAGGACCTTCCTGGCCTCCCAGGTACTGTCCCAGGCTTTCTTTGGGAGACTGAAGCACTGAAGCACTTGTGAAGCACCCCAGCTTCACAAGTCTTCAGGAGGAGCTCCAGGCTAGGAGTCTGCACTGCACAAGGACAGGCAGCTCTGACCTTTGAATCAGGGCACAAAATTCAAAACAGCGGATATGTCTTCTACTTTGTGTCTCACACCATATTATGTGACCTGGCACTATTTCCAAGTGTCTGATCCTAACACGAAATCGGCTCTTCTCTTGCTTACCCTTGATGGGCACCAGTACGATTCCAACAGTGTCCAGGGAATGACGATTTTCTCACCACCACTGTGGCCAAGAAAAACCCCAACACTGAAGAAAGAGAGTTCTAGGAACTAGTCAAGGTGCTGAGCAGAGCCCACTGTGGGTCTCAGCAGTGTAAGAAAACTCAGATCTTGCTTTTCAAGACCGATTGCAGCTGCTCCCACTGCAGTCAGAAAGGTGACGGCACATGGGAAGAAACAGCTGCTTTTAAGGAAGGTCTTCTCCACTCAGCTCCAATATTTCACTCTCTCTCCACACCACATCCCATGACTGAATTCTCCATGAGCAACCTGAAGCAAGTGAAGGCAGCAGAAAGTGCATCCTTTGGCAGCACAAGTAATCCACAGCCCAGGCAACACTCCACTTGCTCAGCTCTGAAGCTGGACCTGAATCCTGGTCATTCCTTCCTTCCTTCCTGTGCTAAAGGACTACTAGCTTATTTTACGGGTAGGTTTCTCTTCTCCCTCTGGATTGGACTGGACTCTGGGCAACTGCTCAGGTTGTTCACTGCCTCTGCCATTAAAGCACTGGTGGCTGGGAAGCGAGCAAGGAAACAGCAATAAAATGATACCAGTGGGCTCTGGCACCTGCCATTGCCGTAACTGCACTGTCAATGGCGCTACGACAAGAGTTCATTTGCATGGGCGTAAACTGCAAGATGCTGCTCACAGTCTGCCTCACTCAAGAGACATGCAGGTAGGCAAAGCCCTGTGTCGGGCAGGTACTCAGGCACAGACAAGAGGCAGGTGAATCATTCTGGAGAAATAACTGTGGAGAAACAGCCAGGTGTTCACCAGCCTTCTCTCTCTTTCTTCTACTCCCATTCCCGGCAGCAGCTTCTCAGCGAGGATGGAGCAGCAGTGGTGTCTGTACCCCAGTGGGCACCACCCCAGGAGAGTAGGAAGGTGTCTCCACTCAGAGATATCGGGAGGCAAATCCTGCAGTTAGTTTACAGTTCTTGCCCGGTTTTACCAGGGAACATATATGGATCAGGGTCCTGCAAGTTCATTTGTCTTCCATAAGCTTTTTCCAGTCATTCACTGTCATTCCTCCACAGGGGTCTGCCAGCGCAAGAGGGCTGAGGCACGAAGCAGGCATCCTGAGGAGCATCCTTAGGTTGGAGAGGATTGTACTGTGGGGGAGGACATAGTCCTGGCTGCAGCACTGGGGCTGATTTGCTCATCGCCCATGGCACCAAGTCCAAGGTTGTAGAGCACCGTCTTTATGGTCGAGTTCCTGCAATGCCTGCAAAGCTGGCATGTGTCAGCGCTGTTATTCCTTTGCCTAGTAGGTCCCAGATATCTTCTCCACGGGGACATAAAATAAACCACCATGGCAGCAAAGTGGATGGGATACTTGGTGCTGTTAGCCTGCCTGGTGTGTCTCTCAGACTGGCATCTGGACTCTTGGGAGAAACCATCACAAAGCAGAGATGTCTAGCACAGGAGCAATTCAAGTGCAGGTGTTTCTGGCTGCAGGCAGAGATGACTGAAAACATTCCAGCTGCCTTGCAGTAATATGTGCCCCGCTAGCTTGCACTAAGGCAAACTCTCCGCCTTTTGTCTGAAACCAAATGCTATTTTTTCCCTTCCAGGGAAGAAGGAGCCCATCTCACAGCATCATTGCCCTACAGCCTCTAGCATTCTGTTTCATTTTACAGATTGTACAAGACAGTAGCATGTTCTCACCCAGATTAATAGGGCACTTAGACATTTTTCCTCAACTGGTGAAAAACTTCTCAGTACGAACACAGACCGCCTTGAGCAAAGCTACTACTAGACTACCGGACGCCTTAGGTTAAGGTCAGGACCTTTCTTCTACCTGCACATGGGATCATTTACCCTCATCTTTTGAGCTTATTTATCCCCCTCATCCCTGTGGCTGTGCCTCTATCAGCATTCAGTCCTAGAACCAGAACTGGCCTTGAGCAGGTATTTTAAGCTGTTGTTGTTTGCACTAGGTGTTAGTCACATACTTCCAGAAGCCGTGGTGGTTTGCAGCAGCATACACAAGTCTTGTTCCTGTGCTGAACTTCATCGGTACAAAGAAAATTGCTCCCTGCTTGCCCGTGGGCGTACACTGAGGAGGGTGAGTCAGGAGCTAATCAGCTGCTAGGAGCAATGGGACATGAACCCATCGCAGGGCAGGCTCCTGCCAGCTGACCCGCAGTGCCTGCAGCGAGGCTGCTTTTTCCAGGCAGCTGAAGAAGTGAGAATGCCTCCAGGGTAAATGACTGTGTTACCATGTGGCTGGATAATCACTGTGGGGTAGATTTCCAAGCGCTGATGCCCTCCAATGGATTTTATTAGAAGCCAGAAATTGTAGGCCATCTAGCCTCACATGGGACGCATGTGGCTGGATTTTCCAAGGTAACATGCCCTAAGCACAAAGCAGGGCTTGAAAATCTGGTGAAGACCTGTTGCTGGCCTCAAATAAACTGTCCTCCTTTGAAAATCTAGCTGGGCAGGTTCTGGAGGAAGTCACAGAAACACACAGTGTAGAAGTGGAGTCTGAGAGGCTCAAAAATAAGTCTGCTTTTGGAAGAGAGAGGTCACCTCCACCAGGCTACCAAAGAGTTGGAGGGCAGACATGCCCAGGACTCAGAGGTCTCCTCTGAGTTGGGCTGTTCCTTTTTAGACCTTCCAGTGTGGAGAGTCCCAAGAGGTCTTGGAGACACTCTCTGATGGAGCAAGGAGGAAGCATGCTTCATGCCCAGTCTATGTGGTGCTCGCATCACACCGAACTGTGTGGCTAGTGATTTTTAGTACCCAAGAGGACATCAGGAAAGCGATGGACCAGTACAGAGCAGGCCAGCTTACCCACAGCTGAAGACTTCATGGGGTTCTTATGCCCTCACAGCCCTGAATGAGGATTTGCCTCTTGAGCAACTATGATTTCAAACCTGGTGGTGGTTTCCAGAGGACACATTACTACATGAGGGGGTGGTCTAAAACACAGTTTTGCTGCATCTGCCATGGCTGCTTATCAACACCACACTACATATGCTATGTTAGGAAGAACAGCCCTCTTCTCAAATGGCAAAAAGAAGAAAAGTAGCAGTGGCCATAAAGCTTTCTATAATGGCTATACAGAATAGCTTTTAGTGCTTACACTATAATGAAACTAAGAATGAAGTTTCAGCTGCAGTTTGCTGCGTGTTGAACATTTCCAGGGAATTCACTATCTTTAGGTTAGTTGTGTGCACCATTTCTCGTGAGACCAATAAAATGCTAAAATCTTTCGTTGCTCTTCAGCCAGATAAAGAAGAGCAAATAATTTTTGCCCTCTCATTTAATGCAAACCTAATGAACTTTAAAAATAAGTTTTGAACATATTGTAGGCTGGGCTAGGTTTTAAAATAGATACATTTTGGAAGGCCATCTTTAAACACAAATAAGAGGGAATATAGGAATATAGGACTCCTAAAAACCTCTTGATCAAAGGTTTTAATTAAAGCCCTTAGATTCCTTTGGTCTACCCGATAGGATAATTACAAGCACTATAAGCTAGCTGATAGATCCAACAATGACAGCAATGATGGCTGTTAAAATACAGCTCGAGCATTATGCAAAAATGAAAAAACTTGTAATGAACTATAGTAAAGTGAATGAAGTGTAAGGGACAGTCCGAGTTAAGCGATCTCAAATCACCAACTTCATAGCCAGCATCAAAGGAAAAAAATACATATACATATCTTCTTCAGTTGCTCTATGTTAAAGCTCATCTAAATTGATCTGTTAAAACTTACTTTCTCTGAAGGATAATCCTGCCTCTTCCTTGTACATTTTCTATTTCTGTCCAAAATTACCTGTAGCACCAAAGCTGCTCAAAATTCCATTATCAGCTGTTTGAATTGAACAATGCCTGACCTACCTTGCCAGCTGTCAGAATAAGTGTGCTGATTACAATACAATAATAACTAGCTTAATTATCAACCAGCTTTTACAAATGTAGCGTGTACACACAATTTTGATGGAGTTTAACTGTATGAAAAGTACGAAGGGTGTGGTTACTACCACAACTCTTCAGCACAAGGAAAGATCCCCTTGTGGAATGCAAATGAGATCTAATTGCTTTGGGTTTTGACTTAGGTCCATAATGAAAAACTGTGTCTTCCAAAGCACTCTCAAAATTTTGGGCAAATCAAAATTAAAAAGAAGTATGTCACAATTAACCCAAAACAAAGTGTCTCTGTCTTTTTACTTGGAAGTTACTTTAAATTATTTTCATAAAAGGAGTTTTACAACAAAGTTTACTCACACAAATGCATCTTTTAATAACTTTAGTTTAACACAAAGAGTCAGGTGAAAATGCAACAAAGTCATAAAACAGGTCAGTTTTGTCAAGTCTGAAAAAAAAGTCCAGAAGTAGTTTCCTCAAAGGGCCCATCTTTAAGTTAACTTTAACTCCCTGGCGACGGAATGTATCTGTAAGTTGCCCAGAAGCCAGTCTGTGACTCTGTATTCATCAGTACCAGGTAACCAGTACCATAAAATCAATCTGGATCAGACTTCATTGTACTCAGTTACACCTCTATCTATGTAGCAAATGTACCCAACAGAAAATTTAATCCCAGCTACAACTTTTTTGACAGTTCAATGTCAGGTGCAGTGGGAAAGACCATACCTTAAAACTCTGCCTACAACACTAACCCACCAACCTTTTCTAACAGATCTGAGCAGCAAGGTAGGTTTATGCTGGATCAACATGCCGTACTGTGCAGCCACAGCACTTTTGATCTGATACTAGGAAACTGAAGGCCCTGAATTGGCTGTATCAAAACGCTGCCTCAGAGCTTATCTTACTAGTTTGGCAGAGAGTGGATTCTTCTTAATTACATTTCTCTGCCTTACAAGCGCTAAATGCCTTCTCATTTCTCGCCTTGCAGATACCCCCCTCTGCTATACAGGCAGTAGCTGACTCTTCCATCTGCTTGTCCAACTAGTTAACATAATGTAATTAAATCTGGAGCAACTGTAATCAGCTCATACTTAGTCCGAAGTCTGCTGCTTCAGGCTTGTGTGCCCGACTCTTCTTCTGGTTTTCCAGCTAATTTAGTCCAATAAAATGGATTATCTCTCACGACAAACCTTGCCTCACTTACAGCCTTAGACCTGCACAGATATAACCCAACAGTTACTTCTTTTGAAGTAACAACGCAACCAGATCTGTGCTTGTACTGCAAAGTGCCTTAATATAAAAGAAGCCTGGTGTGTTTCGTTGTGGTTTACCTTTCCATTGTGCCCTTGAGCATGCAACAGTGTGTGTACGATATTTGTCCTGCACAATACTACGTTGACAGGCTCTTCTCACTACTTAAGACACTTCCAAGCCAAGGGAACATTCACCAAAGGATGGCTGCCTCTCAGGGCAGAGAGGGCATTGCATGGGGCCCAGAGCAAAGCTAAGCACAAGCACTGTGTAATGTGGAAAGAAAAGCTAGGTTTCAGTGGACGGTTTCTAGAGTCATTTTAGACTCTGGACTTTGGATACAGGCACAGAGGATGCAGGACGAAGGAGATCCAGCCCCTTCTGGAGAAGCAGCTAGAGACCAGGTGGGACGCTGTAAGGTATCTTGGACAGTGCTAGATATCTCTTTTCAAACAGCCGAGTTCCACCTGTCCATCACCTCTGCTGCCCTTGGCAAGCGTGGGCCTGTCATCACCGCTTGGCCTCGGCATAGGAGAGCGCTTTCTGACCAGCAGAGCGACCCAGTTGACCAGGGGTGGCCGAGTTCACTTCTCATTTCTGGAAAGCTGTGCGCTTGTTAAAAAATCACTTGCAAGCAGGAGGCTGTATGTGTTTTGTTTTGCCTTGTTACTTACACCAGCACAAAACAGATGAAAACTGTTCTCCTGTCACCCACTTCTATTTCACACCAGTTTACCCTAGCTGAAAGGTGGGGCGGAGCTGAACTTACTTTCTTTAATTTTAGCATCTTGTTAGAGTTTTATTGCAGCTCCAGAAGACAAAGTTTAACAGTCTCTCACAGGAGCCTTCTAATGACATCACTGAATGTTTCTGCTTACACATCCTCACTGTAATGAACCTTTCCACTTTTGGCATGTGATGTATGTTTACCAAAGGCCAGTGTACCATCTTGCTTTTCAGGCTGAAAACCCCAGGTCTCATTTTCATTTTTCCCCGTAGAAATGAATAAGGAGCTCCCACTTGCTGCAGGATAGAGCACAGTGCAGCAGCTTCCAGGAGCAACGGCAGAGACCACGCCGCTGCTCTGATACGCAAAAACACCAGGATGAATTGCAACAAGGCATCCACACTTCCAGATGTGGCAATGTTACCTTCTCAGATGAGAAAGACCAACTTTGCTTGTGCCGGAGGTGGGTAAGTCAGGTCATTCACGTTCACCTCCTACAGCGCTGGCAGGTGCTGTGCTCCCAGCCATGCCTAGGCTCCCAGCCGTGTTGTGGATAAGCAACAATGAAACAATTTAGCTAGCTGTTGTCTCATCACCTTGGTTATCATCAGTCTTCTGAGGCCAGTCTATCAGCTGTTAGCTTTGCAAATCGACATCTACAGAAGCCAGAACAGAAGGGACTTCTGAGGAGACTGCATTAAATCTAGCTCCTCCAGTTTCCTGGGCAGGACTGGCAGTGTTTAGAGCAGTTCCACTCTCTTGCAAATACCCTGTTTCCCCAGAAGAGAGGGATACACAGTTTCAGCTTTTCTGGATGAGCCTCAGAAGCCTTTCCCTCCAGATCAGGCAACAGGACTCCACAAACAGTAGCATTCCCAGCCAGCTGCAGCCCAGCCTTGGTTTCTCAGGGGACAGCATTGCCTCTTACTTATTCAGACATTTTGTTCCCAACTTTTATTGCTCAGTTTTATATGGCAGGCGAGGTCAGGGCCTTTGTAATATAAGAACAGATTTCTCTCCAAAGAACAAGAACTATAGTGCAGAATAACCAGGTATGCATGCCAAGGAAGAGAATGTTGTATTTTTCACCTGGCCACTTAATTCAATTACGGAGAGACAAATATAATTGGGGGTGGGTGGGAGAAAAGTTTGTACTTTCAATCTTTTTCCCCATTTTTTAATTACATACGAAGCAGCATTGTTTTGATCACAAACCACTGATCTCTGGGCTGCTATGTGGATTAGGACCAATCTGTGGTTTCCCAGAGATTAAAAGCACACAGCACAAGCCGAATTAAAAGCCGTCAACGTGAATGATTTTTTTTTTTTGTAAGAAGTTGGACACTAGAAGAGCTACTCATTTTAACCCATTTAACCTGCTTCTACTCACACAACTCCCCTCTGGTAAGAACACTTACATCTCTTTTATCTTCAGATAAACTGGTGTGGCCCAAGGAAGCAAATACATAGATTGAATCCAAGGTCTGAACTAGAAGTGCACACTCATGTGGGATTTGCATCACCATCGTTTCAAAATCCCTTCAGATAAGTCATAAAAACCTTTGCACTACAGGGAAGTTGCTGGGAGCCTAACTTCCCTGCACGCTGGGAACTTAGATGATGGGGAGATGTTGGGGTCACAAAGGCCTACAGCAACAGGACTTTACCAGCCAAGCTGAGTTATCCACAGACCCCATGTCTGTATGCACCCTATAAGCTCCGGCAGGTTCCTGCAGATAGACGTCACTGATGGGTCTTCTGTGTGGCTCAGCATGAGTTTCGATTCTGGAGATGGCCTAGACTGAAAGAAGTTCAAGGTGAATTCAACTTTCCCTCCCAAACCATGAAAGTCTTGGGTTTCCCACAGAAGCCATCAGCTCTCTTCTGGCCTGTATGTCCCACCGGCAGAAGCTCAGGATTCACCAGGGCTGTCAGTCAGGAGGATGCTGTCTGCTATATGGGCTCCAGGGCTCTAAGGGCTTTGAGTCCTGACACAATGCTTTCAACTCAAATTCTCCCCTCACTGGGTCTTGATAATAAGAAAAAGAAAAAAGGGGGAAAAATAAGCCCTCCTCGTTTCGAAGAGAACACTTCTCTTTCTAAATGCTACCCCCAGCCTTTAGCATGTTTGAAACTGGGATCTGACCCAGGAAGGTGCAGTCCTGACCTTTCATCCCATCCTGAGATGAAGCACATGACACCACAAATCTTTTTTAACGTTTCTGTTTCCTCATTTTCCTCTAGTACCAAGATAATGTGGCACCAAACTGTGCTGTGTTTCTGTTTTATGGAGAGAAAATAAATCACTAGTAAGTCTTTATGACAAGACTAATCAATCACTTTACAGCATTGCAGAGCTCCAGAGACGAATGTATTATTTACTACCGTGTCTTAACAGTTTACATTACCTTCTCTTGATAACGTAACTTTAGTATACATGGTAACCTATATTCTATTTATGACATGAGTTGATCTGCTAATTTACAAACTACCTAAGATTCTGGAAATACGAAAGGTGATTCATAAATTAAGGTCACAGGCACAAGACCTGAAATACACTGTAGGCATGTAAGGTGTCATGACATACTAGTTAATGAAAATCCTCCTATTTCTGAGGGGAGGGAAATTTCAGAAACAACAGTCTCTTTTGCCTCAAATACAGGCCATTCTCTATGAAGCATTATGGCTGTGCCATAGTCAAGGGCAGCCCTCCAGAAGCAACTGAGTTTACTCACAATAGAAAAAGAAAACAGCTCACAAAACATTTCACATCAGAAGCCTCTGTTTTAACTCATCTCAAAAGAAAATTGACAGCCTTTCTAGCCTTTCAGTCCCACTCGCCAGGCTGTGAGTGCCACCAAACCCAGAGATGGAGGTTTTCGCTGCTGTCAGATTTCCTGAGCTTTGTGTGAGGAAAAGCTGCAGGAACAGGCTTGCAATGTTGTCCTCCCATAATTTCATATATTCAAAATGATATGCGGTACTTGGCAACCATTCAGCATTTGAATGGAGCTGTGAGCCTTGAGTAATAAACCAGCAGCAGTGAGGTTACTTAAGGACAGAGCAACTGCTTTTACTTTGACTCCAAGGTATGACCCAAAGCCTAACCGCCTTCATCCTATTCACTGGGAGGGAACAGCACTGAATTTCATATGTCTATGCCCCAAGCACAAGTGGAAAAGGAGCTTTTACCACATCCCCATAGGCCATATAAGTGATGTTGAATTAATCAGTTAGGATATTGTATGTTCATATGGATTTTCAAGGGTCTGACCCCAGCACTTAGGTGTTCAAAGAAAGTAAGTTGCCTCCCTTTGCACTAATGTTACAGTGCACGGCAGCAGAGAAACAAGATCTACCTTGTAAAGATGTCATACCAACATCCTCATATGCTTTTCCTCTTGAAGGTCAAACCTTCAGAGGTTAGAAATACATTACTCCATAGAAATAGAGCTGGCTTATATCAATAAGGAAGCTGTGGCACCCCATCTTCATGGTATCTCCCTACAGTTGTACAGCTTGAAGGCCTGCAGTGAAAAATTGCTGCTGCTGCTAGTGTGCCTATCCAGTGTGTCTATCCACAGGGATGCTCTTAGTTCACTGATCACCGTTCATGTGCTAGAGCTCAGTCGTAACTTCTGCTTTATAAACCGTAACCTCAAAATCCTTTGTGTCAGTGGCAACATGAAGTCACCAGCTCAGCTGACCACAAGGGCAGGCTAATGGCTATTTCATACAACAGCAGCACAGAGACGCTTGGATTAGTGTAGGCAAAGGTAGTGTACTGCTCGAAGGGGAAAACAACACTCACGGGGAGTTTCAGTATCTATTATGTGCTGCCTAGGATCTTCTGCTCCATCTAAAAAAGAATCCTTTTTCAGAAAAATACTTCTAAAGCTGTTGGCAGCAATAGGCATGTTAAAGATTCAAGCAATGTGCAATTTCCCACCAAAGTGTTGCACTAAGAAAGCTCAGATACCACAGTGGTGGGATACAGTAAGAAGCTTTGCACAAGACGCCTTATCTTTAAAAGTGAGCTAGACCTTTTTATGACACTTAGCAGAGGAGCACTGAAGTCCAGCACTATCCTTTCCTGCCCAGCCACTAAAAATGAAAGGCTTAGTTACTTCACATAGTGCAGATGTCAGCAACCCATTTGGCTAAACCAGTCCCATCCTAACCATGAGTACAAAGGCCAAATCATGTTCAGCCCTGTTGCTGTCTGAACACTGTGTTGCAAACACGGAACTGCCAGTACCGTGCGGCTCAGTTAATGGGATGTTGACTCCTCTGCCAATCACCCACTTCATTTTGTAGGCTTAACAGTCCCTAGGCCAGCTCTGGTATTTTGGCATTACACTTTGGCACCTAATAGTTTTAATGGTTTTCCTCTGCTAAACAGTCAGCTAGCTGATCTAATTAGTATTTTTCAGTAAATACAGGGAATTACTCTGTATTCAAAGACACTTTGCAAGTACTATGATCTTTTCATCTGCAATAGACAGAAGAGAATGGAAGAAGTGGATTAGACCCTGGAAAACTAGAAGTGGATTAGATCCACGATCCACCTAGATCCGTATCTCATTTCTGAGAACGGGCGGTACGTGACACCTGGGGAGAGAAAACAGCGTGCAGACCCTTGAAATACCCTTCCTGTTAGCTTTGAAAAGTTATAATTTCAAAACATACTTTGAAACTGCTTCTTGGCAGGTGCAAAGATCATTACACTAGAAAAAGAAGGTTTCTAATTTCTGGAAGAATTGAGTCTAGACCAAGTAGAACATATAGAGACTTTCTAAGATAAACAGCCGTGTTATGTACTAAGCGAGATGGAAAACTGGTGCTTTGGAAACATCATTCCCAAGGAAAATGTCAGCAAACAAACCAGCAGCTTGCCAGGAAATTAACAGGGACTTGCTGGCGTTAACTAACTTGCACACGTGCATGCAGTGCTTATCATAGAGATACTTTTGCATATGTGAGAAAGTTTTGTGCGTGGTAGGTAATGGGCTGGTGCTGGTTTCTGTGCAGCAGGGAGTTTACCTCCAGGCCTTTGGTGAGCTAATGAAGGAGTTCCCTTGCTGTCCGACTGCCAAGGAGAAACGAGAGAGTGGGAAGGCAGGGACAAGGCAGGTAGCAAGAGGCCCAACCTCTTCAGCAGGTCTGCGTGAAGAACACGCATCACACACCCAGAGGAAACACTTTGCTCTTCCGTGGCTGGAAAGCCCAGGGCCACCCTGCCCAGGGGAACATCCCTCAGCCCAGACCAGCCTGGGTGCTCTACAACCTGTCTGCAGATGATCACCCGCACAGGTCACCTGGGGACAGGGAGACACAGCATCTGGGGGAATTGGCTGGTCCTGCACGTGCTGTCTCTGAGACTCTTCCCTACAAGGGAAAGGCACCCTTGAGCCCTTCCTGACTGTAAAGGCTCCAGCTGAGAAAGTTCCCTGGACCTGCACCATTAGCTCCCTTCCCTGAAATCCTTCCTTTTGTTTGAAAGAGCATATTTGGCTTGGCTCAAGCAAAGGTTCTCCATCTTATCTAAACAGTGCATTAAAATCTTCCTGGCAAATGCCAGGCATGCACCGAAGCAAAAGGAAACAAATGCTTGTTTGTTCTTCACGTAGGGGTTGGGGCTTTACGGTGGTTGGCAGGATGGGAACGTCATCATGCTCAAGGCATCTGCAGGACGGGTGGTCACGCTCCAGTAGCAGCACACATCTACCTGTCCATGACATGTGTGCCACTGCAACGGCTGACACTCATCCCTCCGACATCCCCAAACGGGGCAGTGGGCCTGCCGCCATCTTCCCTCTGAAGGTGGGAAACCGATGCTCAGAGTAAGAGCAGCAGGGTTTCTGCTTTTCCTGTCAGCTCAACCTGGACTCTGAATGCCAGCCTGGGTCCACCTGCAGTGAATCAATAAAGATTCCCCAAAAAGAAGTTCCCAGTAAAGGCCTTCAAGCAAGTCCTCGTGCAGATGAATCAGGCTATGTGACACAGAAGACTCTGTCAGGGCTTTGCAAGGAAGACATGGAAGAAAACTGTAGATGAGCTGACCAATTTCAAACAGAAGCGAAGAACGGGCAGAGGGAGGACACCCCCCCTCTTGCCCCTAAACGGTGCCGCTGCCACAGTTTCTCTGACCAAAGCACAGTCAGAGGAAGGAAGAAAATAAAAGATGGTACATCTGAAGAAATTAGCTTTGTTAATTTCACACATCAAAAAACACCTCTATTAGAAGAAGTTCAGCCCTGTTATCGTGTTCAGCAACAGCAACAAGCCTGCGACAGTTCATCTCCAGCACTCATCTGGCTGCTTCACATGAAGCCAATCCAGAAATGCAGGTCCACATCAGGCACCGACATGCCTACAGGATTCAGAGGCCTTCAGACACTGTTCTGCAAAACAGATTTTTGAGGTGGTCTTGTCTTTGTTCCCCCTGAAGCATCTTCAGAAACTAATGCCAGAAAGATTCTTAGTTTGTTTTGTTTGTTTGTATTTTATCCAGAGGTATCTGAAGTTTTTCTCCAGTGCAGATGAATTGGTGTACTGGATTTCTGCACAGGGTTAGAGCTGGCTATACAGCACAATGATTATGACTTACAAGGCAAATTTACGGCACCATCCATCTCCAGCAACTCCGGAACGATGGCGAGGAGAAAGTACGGGAGCAAGGAAGATGTGGGCACGCCTGAGAAGGGGACCACTGTCTCACACACAAATCCCACTTCTAAATGGAAAAAGAGTACTGGATATAAAACTGGCATTGACCTCTGCAGGCAAAGCTTCCATCACCAGGTTCAGACTGCCATCCGAACATCCCAGGTTTCTCTCACAGCCAACACAAGCTATCCTGTGCAGGTGGAACATGCTGCTGCTGGGGACAGGGTGGGGAGACAAAAAAGCTGTCAGTGATCATAGGAGGCTCTGTAACATCTCCTCTGTTTTACTCGTGCAATTCTTGTCATGGTAGTCCCTGGGGGCCCTGACGAGGCTGGTGTCCCTCCATGTCACACACCACTTAAACATGCACAAAGAGAAAGTTTTTGGCCTTGGGCAGCTTGAAGTCTCTACTGGTGGTGGACCGGAGGGACAAGAGATACACGGGGAAGGGAAATGCATTGCCACATGGCCAGTGGCAGAACCAGGATCTTCCCAGGGCCTCCCAGAGGCTTATGAGGACTAGAGAACAGACCTATGTGTTTGTCCTTTTGACCAAAGGGAGTGAAAAACACATTTCCATCCAGTAAAATGCCATTTCTGCTCTGCTGCTGAAAAGTTTTGGGCTACAAGTGTAGAGTTGCTATCTGGTCCCACCTCAGACCCCTCTGGTGGTCTCATCCAGGCTAAGCACCGCACCAATCCCAGGCCCACGTGTCCTGGCATCACGGCTTTCCCGCAGCAGACGATCGCTTGCAAAACAACCATGCCACCTGAAAATTCACTTTCGCCCAGCAGCTTCTGCTAGACTTGAATGCAATCTGGGCCTTGGAAAACACAGCTTTACTTGTTCTAATTAAAACCAAATCCCTCCACCCAGACTTCCCTCTCCGTCACACTCTCTCTCTCTCTTTTCCCCAACTGTCTGACAAATTTTAGCAGACATGTCATCACACTCCAGTTCAAGGGAGGGGAACAGCCATCTAATACAGCGTCTTGCATCAGTATCCCACCCTTCTCTGGGGGAACTGAAATGATGGACTTGGCAAGCAGGAGAAGGACTGCCGTGTAAGTGAAGGAATACACGTACATGTTGGCGCATATGCGTTTCAGTGGGAAAAGACAGGGTGCATAAACGTAAAGCTCCAGCTTTGTCCACTGTTCTTGGATCAGCCAACCACTTCCCAAGCACCAACGGGTACTGATCTAAAAGACTGGCGTGGGGATGAGACAGAGTGCCTTTACTGGTAACATCACCAACGACAGCCGACTCTGTAAGTTGAAAACAAACGTGAGTCTCTAACAATGCCATAAATTGCGCCGCTTATAGGCTAAATCTAAATGCATTCAGGTTTTAAATTTAAGAGCAGAAACGTTTGTTTCCCCAGCCTAAATGCTTACAGCTTCCAGTCTCCCTGAGTGTCTGTGCCCCCTCTGTCCATCAGGCTGGCTCTGCACTCTCAGGAGACCCTTGCCAGCACTCAGGTACCCAGGTGGTACCCAGCTACGTGACCAAGGATGCTCAGGCCTAGACTCTTGGCGGAAAATCAAGACAACTTGGTACTGTCTTTTGATGACAATACAAGTGTTGAAATCTGTATTTGGAGCTCTCGCCAGGCAGGTCATGGGTGTTCAGCCTTTAAAAAAGACCAGTTGTTTATTTAGTTTTCTAACTGTATCTTTAAGACCTAATTTTAGATTCCTGCTTTTGAAAATGTATCTTGCCAACCTTACCACATGTAACTAAACACGTATTTTGCCATTTACCTCGTACTCAAGAATTTCATTTCAAAACATCACTGTTTTATTTTAAGACATGGGAAATACCAATTTTCAGCCTACTCAGTAATTACCAAAGAGTCATTAGTAAGGATTTAATCATTATAACAAATAGTCTAAAGGTGTATATGTCTAATTAAGCATATGTGCCTAACAGTTTCCAGGGAATGACACATGCATGTGCCTTGCAATTCAAGTAGATCCGTACAACTCATTGAAGCATGACCTGAGAGTTTAACTGGGGCCAGACTCATAGCTGGGCCAAACTGGCCCAGGACCAGAGACTTCAGTGGAATAACTGAACAGACCTCACCCTAGTTTCTTCCTCCAAAGAGTTTGGGTTTATATTTTTGTATTAACAAGGCATACAGATATTTACTTTTTGTCAGAGCTAATTCTATCCCAGTATAAAATACTAGCTGTAATTAATGCATGGTGCCATCTCCTTCACTGAATTTGTTTTAAGCTGTTGCTCCATCTATGCAATCTAAACAAGATATAGGTTGAACTGGAATGGGGTGAGCCTAAGTAAGGCTCAAACTCAATGCACCGCAAGCATCCTGGCAATTCTTGCCTGTTTTGTTCAGCTGGCAGGTATTTTAAGGCAAGAAGAATCCCTTTGCAGATGTTTGACCACAGCCTACCATTAGAGGACCCTGCACTCAGTAGAAGCTTCTGAACACCACTTCTGCACTCACGGCATACTTTACATTTTGCCTTCTTTTCTCAAGTGGACACCACTCAAGGGTTTTGTGAAAGCAGCTCAGAAATCTGTTCCTTGTCCAGGAATCATTTTGCATCAAACGGGTTCAAGTGGTTCACTGAACTGCCAAGCGTTTTGAAGCTTACCCACCACTAAAAGTTATAAACTATCACAACACTGCTCAGTAACTAATGCAGAGAAAACCGTGTGTCACTGCACTATGGACAGAGCACACAGCCTTTTTCCAAGCATAAAAGGATAGCTGGATGTCTGTGAAAGCCAAGAGCCGGCAGACTAGACAGCCCTCTGTATTGGCATAAGGAGGAGAAGTTCACACATCAGCAAGTTTATGCTGCTTGCTAAATAGCCCAGGACTTTGCAAAGCAAAACACCAGGTACTGGCATTCTAGCAAATGAAAAATCGGATTGCCAGCTCACAGCTTCACCATGTCCATGCTTTCAGAGCTTCTGCTGAGACATTTTCTTCTGCAAGCCAGACCGTCTCTCTGCTGTGCTGTGGGATATATGGGCATAGACATATACACTGAACCTGGTGCACTTCTGCCTGGATTTCAGGCGCCCTATCTCCATTTCACCATCTGGCATGCATACAGTGCTGCCTGGCTCACGTGCAGACGATGTGTACATTTTTTTCTTCACCATGACATGGAAATTCAGGAATCTACGACAACGAGCAATTTCTAAAATACTTTAGTTCTGCTTTGGTAAAATTTGTAAACGTAAACGGAGATGATGTCCCAGGAAACTGAGGAGTAAAGTAGACTCAGCCTGCAGCAATCCTGCCTGGTGCTGTGCAGCTCCAGCCATGGACACAATTCAGTACCAGAGGCTGGAGGGCTACCTCAGGGCACCACCACGCACAAGGCTGAAACACCCTGCCCAGGAGCCTGAGCGCTGCCAATTCAAGAGGCAGGCAACCTACCACACAACCAAGGGAAGGTCCTCTGGCTTCTTTTCAGGTGGTCTTGTCACAGTCAGCCCCAGTATAGACTGGAGACAAAAGGGAAATCACCTCTTTTTTATTTTGGCAGGATGCAATGTTGCTTCTCTGGCACTTGCTCTGGGTATGTGTAGTTTGAATTATGGTATAAAGCTATTGTGCACACCCCCCCTCCGCCCCCAGCACCAGGGAAGAGCTGAGGGACTGTCTCTCCTTCGTGTCTGAGGTTCTCAGCTGTGCATGGAGGGCATCAGGAATGAGATATTATGACACTGGCAATGGGGGTGAGGCTGGTTCTTGCAAGATGACTATCCACTTGGCTTGATCCAAAGCTTACCGATGGACATTCCATGAAGGCTGCAGGTGACTTTTTTCATTTATTTTAGTAGGAAGCTTTGGAAGGAGCCCCAGAGTGAACGAAGGTCTGCAGCACAGAAGTTTGATTATCTGCTCTACTGGTCAAGACCAAGGCATAACAAGCAAGACTTCTGATCTGAAATCTCAGTTTGTGGAAAACAGAGAGTATAAAGAATGAAGGAGAATTTAGATAAACCACAGTCAAAAGAAACAGGGCACAGGGAAGTAGGGTCTGTCACCTTGGAGACTCCTTTGAAAATCCCAGTCAACCTTTTATTCAGGATTAGAAATGCAGACTTTAACTATCTATTGCTGGAACTAAGATCAGGTCTTTAAACAGCTTTAGCAGCAGCTCTGGTACTCTATCTCCAAGCATTATAGGAAATACTAGACACAGAAGAGCAACACAGAAATTAAGCCTATGTAAGCCATGGCAAAAGAATCAACTAAGCTTGCTTCAAGGGTGTAATAAAACCGAAGCCACGCTGCCTCTGACGTCAGATCACTGGTCTAGCTCTGAGGGCCTCTCCCCTTCCTTGATCCAGACGCTCATTTCACTGCCCTGTGCCTGTTTCTCCTGTTGCGACAGAAGGAGGATGACCATATAAAGCAGAAGACATGGTCATACGTAGTCCTTTAATATCAGCAGATGCACAGTGCTGCAGTAAAGACAACAGCACAATTAATAACCAAAATGACGCCTGTAACTAAATACCATGACGACAACAAGCATGCCATTGCAAAAGTATTATTCATGTGCCAGGTAGATAATTACAGACACACACCAGTCTGGGAGCATTTTATGTAGTTGTGATAAGATAGTAGCAACAATAAAGTTAACTGTGTCTCCACTAGCTGTTAAAAGACTACCAAAGAAGAAACAGGGTTCTTTGACCTCTGGCATTTCAGATGTCTCTCAAGATTATCAGAACAGTCTCTTCCAGCCTTTAAATCTTTGTCTGACTCCACAAATCTGCCATGCATAGTAGTTGCAAGTGTAAAGCTGAAGAATCCTTTTTCCTGTGTGAGAAAAGCACTCTTCTCAACAAAAATGCACAGACATACAAAGTCAACATGACTTAAGCACCGTGCCTGACAATAAGTATGTCCATAAGGGTCTCTTTTCTAAGTCCTAAGCCTTTACTTAAGTGTCCTGTAGTTTGCTGACCACAGTAACACATAAAGGCAACAGCACTGCCCTATGCACTGAACTCTGTTACAGCTGGATTTGAAAATCTTGTCTGTAAAAGACAAAGAGGCCCAGCACAGACCTGTCAGTGCAACCACACTGCTTATTTCATGGCTTTCCCTTTGGAGCTCAGGTTGGCTAGACCAATATAAAAGTGGAGCAAAAAAAAGTAACAGGCAAAATTGAAAACAGAAGGAGAAAGCAAAACAAAACAAAAAAGAATAAGAGGTGAAAGAGAAACAAATAGGAAATAGTCAGATGCAGCCAAAGAAGGGTGTTGGCTTAGGAAAAGAAAACAGCTGAGGGAAATGTATATGTTGCTTATGTTGCCATGTCAGAAGGTGGGGGGGAAGTTAGAGAGGTTGGTTATTGTTTCCAGAAATGAAAAAAGATCAGGGAGATTTCAGTTCAGTTCCTGTCTCTTCCAGGAACTGGGCAAATTCACTGACCAAGGTTCGTAAGCGACTCAGATGTCTCATTACCTCTAAAGCAATAGTGACTTAGATGCTTAAGCATCTGTAAAGATCTGTTCCCTTCTTTCCCGCCTGGTAAGGAATGGGTGTGGAGGGAATTGTTTTATTCGCCCCTAGAGGGACTTCAGGAAGATAAATGCCTACCTGTCTAATGCACAGGCAGCTTGTACAGGTACTGAGTGATGGAGGAACAGGTGGTGGGGACATGTTACCGCGGGAAATCAGGTCACAAGCTGACATGACCTGATAACTGTGATACTGACAGAAGCACCATCACCTGCGCTGCCATCAACAACTAGCTGTGCAGATGCAGGCACAGAACACGGCACAGTGGCTGGGCACCTCAGCATCCCCAAACGCAAACTGCTTAAATTTATATCAGCAAACCGAATCACATTTGTAACCACTGAAATATGCAAGGCTATCTTACATTTGCTAAAAGACTCCTGTTTTTTTGGAGACTATTTTCTTTCACAGTTAATATCCAGCTGGAGACTTTTAATGTTGATGTAATGAAAATGTTCACGAAGTCTATCAAAGAATAGCTCCAGCCTCTGTCCAAGACATTCTCAGAAACTAACAAGAATTTAAAAAGAAATTCCAGGGAAAAATGTTATACTCAAACAGAACATGTTTCTTACTCTTCTCATTTTCTAGGCAAGTTCTTCATTCAAAGCTGGTCTGTTTCTCATCATTTCTGGGCTGCCCTGTGAGAATGCAAGGACAGAGGACAACAGAACAGAAGAAAGGCAGAGAAGGCCACACCACCAGGGGTGGGTGCTGAGCACTTCACAGGGGACCAATGCTGGGCCTTCCAAGAAGCACAAGGATCACCAATAGCTGAAGGGGAAGGTGAATAAGAGGTATTCCAGATATGCACTTTTTAGGTTGAAGTCTTACAGGTCTTTGAAGTCCAGGTGCTGGTGCAGTCCAAACTGGTCAATTTTGGAAGCAGCATCAGGAGATGCTGCTTTATCTTCTTTTTCTTTATTGTGCCCATCTGCTGAGGTGCTTATTCCCTCCTTCCTAGCATTGACTCCATGTCTCCCACCAGCTGCTGTTTTGTTCCTGTTCCAGGCTCAAGAGACTTGTGTTTCAGGTTCAGCGAAATGGCCCTGGACAAATCATATTTTCTCTAGCTTTTCCTCCAACTCTTTATCTATCTTTCTTTCAAGCTTCAGTGCCACATGACTGAGTGTCAGGAGAGTGTTACTGCTGCCCCAATGCTGACAGCACACCATTCAGGCCAATAAGGTAAAACTTGCTCCCAGGAAGAGGTAACTTGGTCATAATCAGACTCCACAACACAACATATGTGCCACCCTAGTACCATTCATCACAGGAGTCACTGCCTCTTTCTTTGGTACCTCCCTTTAAAATTGGGTGCTGAAAACAAATGCTTTCAGCTACATTTGTGTTGAGCTTTGCTGCAGCTAAATTTCTTGATATTGAAGTGCCTTTGTTTCTCCTGGGGCTCCTCCAGTTTTGCAAAGAACCTACAAGCTTTAATTTAATTTTCCTTCTGCCCGACCTTAGATAATGACACTTGCAGTCTGGTCCCCCTGAGGAGTCAGTGAAAAGGATTAAGTCTTCATTCTACACCACTGTCTGGAAGCATGTGTCTCCCCTGTTGACTGCAAGCCCCCAGCATCTGCCTAGCCCAGAGCAAGAAGGTGCAAATCCCTGTCCCTGGAACGTAGGCCAACTCTGATTTTTCCCCTTAGCCAGATCTAGCACAAACGTGGTTACATAGCCACAGGAACAGCTGCTTGCACTGGAGCTTGAGAAGCAAGCTCAGAGTCTTTGCAGAGCTTCTGGGTAAAGATTTAGTCCAGGAAGCTTCTGAGCCCTATCCCAATTACATGCATAACACATTCTCAAATTCACCGTGCAGGAGCATTTAGCGACATCCGTAAACTTAGCATCAAGTTTCTTGTGCCCGTTGCTCTTGGATGTAGATTTGCCATTAATACTCACTGCAAGGCCCAAGATAGCCTCACTGTAAACATCAACTATGTTCTAAAACCTCACATCCTGGCACTGTAATTATGGTTGAAGATGTTGCTTCCTAAAGTGCATTCAGCTTGATGCAGCACAGGAATCAAACAGCCCAAAAATGCTCCCATCACCACATTGTTATATAATATTATTGCTCTAGCTGTCCACAAGTTTTTATATATCTGACAAGCTTATGCTTAAATTTTCATGGAAGCTAAATTGTTCTCAAAGTGCAGGCTTTAATAACTTATTCCTTAGACTTAGCATTGAGGGTCAGATTGAATTTAGAGACATATGACTATCGCCATGGAGGAAAAGATTTTTGTGTGCTGTGGTCTGCAATAGTGAATGCAAAGACCTTTAGAAGTGAGAGTTTGATCATCATTTCAGATTTTGCTTATTGCAAGAAACACATTAATTTCTCCACAGCAAAGTTAGCTCCAAGCCTATAATAATGAGAGAGAAATGAACTACACAAAGTTTCTGTGGAGGGTCTAGAGCAAAGCTGCCCCAAAACTTGGAGTTTTTCAAAACAAGTATTTAAAATGAATTATTAAAAATCAAAGCTCAGACCTGAAGGTTGGGTCCAAATTCAAACGCCCCTGAAGTCCCGCAACTTTTCAACCCATGATGTGTTTAGGGGGAGGATCATCTCTCACAACACTGTCAGCGTTTGAAAACAGGACCTGAGCATTTGTTCAGTCCTGCAGTCTAAAACACAGACTTGGCCTTTATCCATCAAATGAACTGAAGTGTGCTCACACCCTAGTGCGTCCTGCAGGGGCTTTTCTGAATCACGACCAAGAAGCAACTTAGACCTCAATATGAATGAGACAGCTAATCTGTCTTGCACATACTTTTTTTTTTTCTCTCTCCTCGTCCTGGGCATTCCTAAAACGAAGAGAAAAACAGTTGTGTGTGTGTATATATAAGCAGCCTTGAATCAGTGCTGTTCTGCTGGGTTCTTATGTTACATTCTTTTGTGCTACATACAATTTCCACTAGGACATTTTGTCCCCCAGGCTTCCTCAGCCAGCCGATTACATCCTACCCCCCCCGCACCCCGCCTCCCTCTGGTTGCATAACTTTAGCCAGGATGTTAAAGTAACTCTTCCAGATGAATTTGACATAATCTTATTTACTTTCATAGTGCATATGCCACTATGCAAATACATTACTCAGCACTATTGACGCTGCACTTTCACCAAACTATTACTCTTTGTTTTCTTAATGATGGTTCACTAGATACCAGACAGGAACATTGCTGTGCCAAACAGCAGAATACTCATGTCTAGCAGGAGAAACGTGGTGATATTAGAAAACTAAATCTGGCTGGCATTTGTAAAGGTCTACAGCCAAGCGAGGAAAACAACTTTTTTCCCACCTTAGAATCTCACTCCTATTCCTTTAACACTAGGTCGTGTTTTTATCTTCTGAGGGAAATCTCAACCAGCTTCACCAGATCTCCAGGACACGGGCAGCCAGCACGGTAAAGCCGTGCAGACAGACTTTGCTTCTAGCAGTGACATGATGTCTGCCTTTAAACAGCTTCCCAACTCCCCGGCACAACCCCAGCTGGCTCCCGACTCTGGCAGGCAAGGACCGGGCTCACACCTCAGCCACTGTGCCCATGTTTGCCATGAGAAGGAAAGCCCAGTGCAGAAGCCAAAATAAGAGCTAGATAACCAGAAGCCCTGTGTCCACAGGAAGGTCCATCTTGGGGTCAAGGGACATGCATCGTCCATGGTGGTGGGATCAGTTCCTAACAGCACTGCTGCCCACATATGGGCAGCAGTGCCAAACACAGACATCCACAAGGAGGCAAAACCAGTCCCAAGCGTTTGTCTTGCAACGGAGATAATGTCTGGGTGAAATGTGGGTGGGCTGCACTGTCAAAAATGGGGGCCCATGACTGATTTTGTATGTCTGCCTGAGGAGCTCAGCCAGCCACAACCAAGCTAAACACTTAAGAGTAAGTAAACTTTCTCTCTAACACCAGGCATAAGGCTTCATAGCCCGCTGTAGCTATCCCATTTTATGCGAGGTAAAAAAATCACAAAAAATGCTTGAGAAACTGGATCAAAAGTGACTTTCTACTGTCTTCCTTTGTATCTGCTGTGGCCTACCATGGACTTTCAGGGTGCGAAACTCCACTTGGAGCTACATTTTGTATTTGATCCCAACACAGCTAAGAGCACAAATAGGCACAAAAAAGAATTGAAAACAGCATTTCCAGACTGGAAAACAAAGGCACAGCAAGTAAACACAAGGAAGTGAGCTCAGTTTAAATGCCAGAGAATCATATTGTGCGAGTTGCCTTTCCTACTGCTGTGGTGGGTCTGGGGATGATCATGGTCCTGCTGGGCTGCCCATCTTCTTGCAGAGGCTGATGTACGTTCGTGGGTTGCTGTCTGCTAGGCTAATCCAAAGCCCTGGGAACAAACTGAGACACGAAGCAGAGGGCAGGTGTTCACAGGCTGCATTGAGAGCTCCCCAGGCTCAGGCGGCTCTCTGGCGACTAAAGGGAAAAAAAGCTCATGTTGCCCTTATTGCTTTTGCTAACAACTCAACATGGAACCACCAACATGGGTGAACAGAGCAGAGGCTTTTTGACACAGTGAGAAACACCACTCCACCTATCCAGCTGTCGTGGTTTAACCCAGCAGCTGGCCATTAGGACTCCACAGCCACTCACTCACCCCTTCCCCCCCAGTGGGATGCAGAGGAGAAATGGACAAGAGGTAAAACTCGTGGGTTGAGATAAAGACAGTTTAATAAGGCAACAAAGGAAATAGTACTACTAATACTAATAATAATGCTACCAATAATGATAATAACAAATACGCAAACCAACCTATATATAATACAATTTTCTCACCACCTGATGCCTGATTTGCAGTCAGTCCCCGAGCAGTGATCTCATGGATTTTGCGAATTTCGCAAAACTCCCAAAAAAGACTGAACTCCCCGAAAAGTTTGAACTCCCAGACAAGAGAGTATTCAAACTCACAGAAAAAAAGAATTAAAGAAAGGATTCCTGCCCCCCAGCCAACACCCATTTATGAACTGGATGTCTATGGTATGGAACATTTCTATCAGCCAGCTTGCGCTGGCTGCCTGGCTATGCTATGCTCCCTCCCAGCTCCTGCACACCTGCTCATTAGCTGAATATTAGAAACTGGAAGAAAGTCCTTGATTTCATAGCAACAACTGAAAACATCAGTGTTATCAACATTCTTCTTGTACTAGATCCAAAGCACAGCAGCTACTGGGAGGAAAATAAACTCTGTTCCAGCCAAAACCAGGACACCAGTCAATACTTTGATTTTAATAGTTCTCTGGCTTAAATAACCATATCCCACACTAGTCTATTTATGGCAGAATTTAAAATAGCACCAGACCTTTCACCTGGAATTAGATTTTCTACTATTTTTAATTGTTAACAAACTTGGAACTACTAATTCTTTGATGCCGGAACTTGCTGTGTTTCTTCTTCAAGTGAAGGAAGTCTATTTTTTTCTGCGGGCCAATTTTTTTCTTTCTCTTTGTTTCAAGTCTGATTACATTTAGCATGGATGTTTCTGATATACTCCCATGCCAAGAAAAAGTATTAATTTCTTGTATCCTTGAACAATCCAAACTCATATTTAACAACTGAAACTTGGCTTGCTAATTAGTTTTCAATAAAGGCTACATATGCTTTGCCATGGAATTATATTTAATGAGGGCTGAACTATCTGTTCCTCAAAAATTATCAGACTTGTATGGTGTGTCCTTTTCATCAAGTAAATGGCATTCATCTTGCAAACACCTACCCTACGAATGACTGGAGAAAGTCAATTTAGTGTAAAAAAACCCAAACAAACAAACAAAAAAAAGCGTTGTCTTACTCTATGCCAGATACCCCAAATTGTTAATCTCGGTTAAAATAATATCTCTATGGGAAAGAAGTGAGAAATACTTCAGATGTAACTAAAGCATGGCTGCAACGTCCCCAAGTACTGCAGCACGAACATACACAGGGAAGAGGGTTGATCACTTTCTCCCAGACAGCAAATGTCCATAAAGAAGCTTTTCTGTGCCTCCCGTTGAGAGAATGAGGCGGAAAAAAAAACAAAACGTAAAGCAGAAAGCTTAGGGAAGGAAAGCAGAGACCATCTGTTTGGCCAACTGCACTGTAATGGGCTAGAAATTCCAACTCAGCTATAGCAATTTCAGAAGGACATTGCCAAGGCATTTAATTTAGCAGGATGCTTTATTTTCAAGGCTTATAATTAGATACAGTAGCAAAGTAACACAAAAGGGCAATGCTTAAAACATGCTTCCACTTTGGGGAAACAGAAAACCAAATTCCAGCTTTCAAAGTTAACCTTCAAGGGGAGGGGACCAGAGGGGAGGGGAGGGGACAGGAGACAAAGCAAGGCAAGGCATGGCAACCCAGGGCTGACATATCCTGTGGCTTTTGATTCTGCTCAGGATGTGCAGCTCCAGCCTGTTTCCAGAGCCGGCAGAAAATGGTGCTACTGGGGGTACACAACCGATACTCACAGACTGCATGGCTAAGCAATAGCCCCTAGTAGGGCTGGGAGGTACCTGAGTACCGATATCCCCTTTTCACAGGGAGGAATTGCTAGGCACAAGCACTTTGTAGGAAGTCACCCTGTGATGCAACAACAGAGTCCAGCTCAGACTTCTGTTCGTCCCGACCTCATTACTGCTCAACATCAGCTCTACAGTTTTCTGTTGTCAGAAGGAGAAGACTCAGCTATCAAGAAGTTCTCACATGTGAACCAGACTCTAAAACCACCTACTAGTCAAGATCTAGAAATCATACTGTAAGTTCCACTCAGGTTCCTTTGCAACTTCACACTTACAATGTCATTTATTTTGCATGCATTACTCAGTCTCAAAAAAACAATAAGATATTATTACAGGGTATCATCCACCAAAGTAATGCTTTTGTTTCTGTATATTCTCACGTACATAACCACCTCACACTCACTCTTGCACTAGTTACCCCATTGAAAAGGTAAAGTGTCAAACAAAACCTTACAAGCTTCAATCTCGCATCAGTTTTCATACAGTGCCAATCCACAGAGGGAGCAGGGAAGCCTATCACAGAACAGGGGTGAGGTTGGCAGAACCTGCAGGATTCCTCCAGGATGCAGGAGAGGAAGGGCAACTGCTGATTTCCAGGTTTTCACTGCCCTGTTTTCAGCAAAACAAATAGCACTAGCATTGAAGACAGTGTCAACCAGCCCGATCATGTTCTCTTACTAAGCCATACAGCTGCACTGATTTCAGATTACCTCAGCCAAAGATCCACCAGGCAACGCACCATCCCTTTCCCGTCTCATCTCTTTTGCTTAATCCAGTTCTGTGGATTCGCTATACAGAAAAAACAGAGAGCAAGGCCGTGGGATCGGATATTGATAAGACCTTCCAAGACAGGATATGTGTGGGTCAAGAAAGCAGCTGGACTTCTCCACAGCTCATTTTTTAGCCTTTTCCTGCCACTGTTGGAAGTAAGTAAGCTGAGTAAGCTTGCTCCCTCAACAAACGGCTCACCCCTAGAGTGAAGTCATAGGTCTGTGCTTACTCCATCGTCTATTGACACAGAGATGACTGTGAGTCACAGGTTCAACACTGTGACTTGACTGCTGTGTGATATGCTGGAAAGTTTTCCTTTTCTCCACAATTTCACTGAAAAGCATTTATTCACATTATAGGTAATATGTTCTTCATTGTCTATTTCACACTTGTGTCTGCTCACATTTAAAATTGCTCTAGGCAGTGCCATGCAATCACTTTCCTACAACAATAAAAGCTTGCTGCTTTTCTTCACGATACCACACCTTGCACAACACATCGTGGGACAATTAAGGTCTAGAAATAGGGTCTAAAGTAATAAGCTCACTCAAGGCTGATAAATGACCACCTGTCCATCAAGCCATGTTAACATAGTGCATGTGGTCTTTAGTCTGCGCTAACCCTGAAAGGAAAAAGGAAAACACCCTCATGTAGAATGATGCCGTGAAAAGCTGGAGTTGAAGACTGAATAGTCAGCAGACTGTTAAGCAGGTATTCTTTATTACGGCTCCGGGCACACGGGGGAACTCTCCTCCAAACGTGCACGCCAAACACCCTGTCATTTCAGGTTAAATACAGTCACAATATACATATTCATTATATTTCCAAGAAGTGCTTAGCACATTCATGACTTTTCCAAGAACTAATTAGCTTATATTAATGTATTTCATGCCTGTCTGTTAGCATCCTCCGGTGGTCTTTGAGGATCCTAAGATAAAGACTTATACTCCTCATCACAGTGTCTGCTGGTTGACCTTCGTTTCTGCACAAACTCAGTTCTAAGATTACGTATACCGTGTCCTTCCATGTTGTTTTGCTCCAGTCTTGTTGCTCTCTTGGTGCCTCCTTATCTCTGTTGCTTGGTGCATCTGCCCTCCCAAGGCTGAGCTGTCTGGAGTAGAATTTAGGAATCTATCTTAGAGCTTTCCTGTCCCCCCCAAAACAGCAAGGCAAGTTTGTCTAAGTAGTGTTATTTAGGAGCCTCTTTATCTTATAGCTTTCCTGTCTTCTCAAAACAGCAAGGACCTACTTTAGTTTAATTAGAATCACTCTAGTAAGTGGAAATTTTACACTTACAGATATCAAATCCCTCCTTTTCTTTGGAGGATTTGTAGCTAGAAAGCTATGAATCCTCACTATTGTATTTTGTAGTTATGATTTTCAAATTTCTTCAGTCTTTCATTCCAACAGTCTGAGAAAAGTATTTTCCGGTTTTTATTTGGTGCTTAATCTTGGTTTTTTTTTTCCAAGCACTGTATGTCTCAATTGAATCCTGACAACACCAAAGGAAACATTTGAGAGATATGCAAACAAGTATTCTTAAAAACATCAGTGTGATTAATTCCATGAATAATTGTTTTAACCATTTCAAATTAGGGAGCCAAGAGGTTATTTTATCCTATAAATCTCGAAACCCCAAGGAAGTATCATCTAAAGATACTTCATGGAATACTTGCGTTATTACATTTTACATTTACGGGTATCAGGACCTAGTTCAAGATTGGGTCAGACTAGTAATGCAGATTGCAATAGGTCAGCAGACATTTTGTAACTCATGACAGTGGTAGATGCACACGTGTCCTGGGTTTGGCCAGGACAGGGTTAATTTTCACCAGACTCCAGGAAGGGGCACAGCCGGGGGGTGGGGGCTGACCCCACCTGGCCAAACAGAGCCCGGTATTCCATACCA
>Ga0065711_1002209_pt1 | contig 35658 bp, 29 predicted proteins | sample Hoacrofraction12_FD_59098 | JGI IMG/M metagenome (GOLD analysis project Ga0065711, IMG submission 59098) | Hoatzin crop microbial communities from Cojedes, Venezuela - Epithelial fraction 12 v2 (version 2) | ecosystem: Host-associated > Birds > Digestive system > Esophagus > Crop | place...
CCGCCTGGACAAGGTCCTGTACAGCCTGCTGTAGGTGACCCTGCTTCGGCAGGGGGGTTGGACTAGATGACCCACAGAGGTCCCTTCCAACCCCTACTATTCTGTGATTCTGTGATTCTGTGATTTATGCTAATTGGCAATAAAATAAGTTAAATTCCCTGAGCTGAGCCTGTTTTGCCCGCAACAGTACTTGCTAAGTGATTTCCCTGTCCGTATGTTGACCCACGAGTTGTGTTACTCCTCTTCCTCCTGTTTCCTCTCCTGTCCGGCTCGGGGCGAGGGAAGCCGCAGGGCAGGTGCCAGGCTGCCAGCCAGGGCCAGCTCCCCGCCGGGGCCCGGCAGCTCCCGGGCACGCGACGTTGCCGATATGGNGGCATGTGGCAAGGNGGGACTCGGAGCAGCCNGTCTGGCCCGTGGCAGGTGCTGCTTTCGCAGGAAGCGGCAGGTTTGGGTCTGCTTGCAGGCCCCAGCCAAACACCTTCTCTGCCTGGAGTTTCAGCAGCTTTTCCAAGGTCTCATTCCGATACCCGCTTTTAGTGTGTGAATTGCGGACTTCAGATACAGAAGTTCTGTTGTACACAAAATGAATTTAAAGTACACTTCAAAAATACCATTTTTACAATACAGCACCATTGCGATAAAATGAGTGATACCCATTTTCAGTTTTGCTTTAGTGTCTCCCTTTTACACCACAAGATGAATTCGGTTCAGAAGACATTTTCAGTATTAGGCCTGTGCACCTCTCTCCTTTTCTTATGAAGAACGGCAAATGAAGGAAAACCGGCCATGATTCTTCACAGCAGATGAGGGCTCAGGCTGTGCAGTGTTTTCCTTTCATTATTGCCTTCCAGAAATCCTGATGGGGAGGGACGTGAAGGAGAGAGAGGGATCTGACAGCTGCGCTGTGGATTTGCCGTGAGCTGCAGCCGGCATCCTCCCTGCTTCCCAGGCACGCGGGTGCCGGGGCTTGCTGGGCCTCCTCGCTGCGAGTCACGGGCGCTGAGCTCAGCTCCAGGGCAGCTCCCCCCAAACGGCTCTAACACCAGGGACCCCCGAGCACAGCCAGCATCGCTGTCTGTGTTGCTGTGAACAGCCGGCCTGCTGTTCAGGATCAAACTCGCTTCTTCGCTGCGCCTGCACAAGAGCCAAAGCTCTGGAATGCAGTAGTCAGGGTAATTTGGACTATAAGGACTAGCACGAAGCCACTGCCTTTAGGAGTGTTTTAACTCTTGTGAACAGTTTCAGCTTCTCCTTTTCAGCGTAATTTCATAATTAGGTCCCATATAAATAATGTACCAATTATTTTCTGCTTATAGTCACTGACAAATGATTATAGAATTAAAGCACATGCTGCGTTTTAGTTTCGTCTGTCTTATTTGCTTTGTCATATTAAGCAATTTATCTGCACTTTCATTTTGAATTAGTACAGTATTTCTGACAAATGTCTTACAGAGCCAGCTAAACATGAAATGGGAATTTACACCCTTAGTAGGTATTCTAACCTATCAGTGGTAGCTTAAAAATACATCTCCAATATACAGTATGTTCTTATAGAATGTTGTAAAATGTAACAGGCACAGGTGCAAAAACGCTGCATCAACACAGTAGGAAAACATGACTGTTACATGATGTTTTTAAATCAACCAAGCAAGATGGTGAAGTGCCATGAAATGGCTTCTTTAGATAATTGGGTCTCTGTTGATTCTCTCAGATGTGTTTTAAGATTTTTCTGTGTACTTGTTCAAGTTAGCTGAACACAGACCAAATTCCAAAATCCCATTTTATTCCATCTTACTTGTCTTTAACTTGTCTTATTTGGACAAAGCTTGCATTAACACGGTGTATGAGGTTTTCTTTATGATCTGCAGTTGGTAGCAAAAGCCACCCTGTAAACACTTCCAGCAAGGCGACTGCCCTTCTCCAGAGAGTGTCTGACCTGAAAAGAGGCTGCAATGAGTAACGGAGGAGCTGGTGAGTAGTGTCAGGGAAAGCTCGTGAGACCTTAACGTGGAATTACCTAAGTCCACTGAGGAAATGGGGACGTCACCTGAGGAAGCGGGGTATTTGTGGCTACTGTGAACATACGCTGAAGCTACCAGCCCACTGTGGGTTTAGCTGTGGCCTTTTTGGACATACAGCTTGCACACCGTGAAGAGCACGAGGCTGCACACCTCGAAGGCGTGGTGCTCCCCTCTACATGCTGCTGTCTTCTCACAGGAGTAAGCTCCAAAGCTACTCAGCACCTTGCAGAGTCCAGATGTTAGTGTTTACTTCAAACCAGAAAGCCAGTCTTGCCTGCGCATGGGATGCTATCTGAAGCAGGAGAAGATTAAATTATTTCATCCAGTTCAGGTAGAGATTAGTCCCTCATGAGGCTGCCGTGCCAGATCTGAAGCCCTGCCGCAATTCAAGCACTGAGGAGTCAGCTGAGGGGGCATGCCCTGTCCCAGCGGGCCACTGGCACCAGAGAGGGAAATGTTCCCCAAGTCAGGTGGGGACGGGGACGTGCCCCAAGCAGGCTCTTGACCCTGTCCCAGGTGAAAGAGCAGGAGAGTTCGCTGCCCATCATGGAAGCACAGCAGCTGAGCCAGGTCTGGCTGGATCTGTCAGAGGGAAGCTGCACGATCTGATGTATTCACACGTGAATGGCCTTACCCTCTGACTAGTTTGTTTTCCTCTGGCTGAGACTGGGCTGTCTGCCTTTCCTGCTCTTTGAGTTTGTGTATCCAACTTTCAAATTGGCTGACCAGCCTGTTGTACTCGTGATGGCTTCAGAGGGAGTTCTCTTGAATTATGACTCTTGGACGTGGATCTCTGCTTCAATGAAAATCCTTTTGCTGGGGACACCCCTCTTAGTGAACACAAGTTGAAATGAAAAGTGCTGGAGAAAACCATTTTATTCCATTCTAGTAAAACACAGCTTATTTAAGTCGTAAAAAGAACATTTGTGGCCCTTCTACACATGATGAATTCTCCATTTGCAATCTGTGTTTTCAGTAGTTTCACCATGATTCAAATATGCATTCAATAGTTCTGGTTTTATAGCTGAAGGAAGGAGGTATAAATGTGGTTTAACTTTTTCAAAATGCGATCAGTGCTTTAGCTTATGAACATTTCAACAATCAGTGCTTTACAAAATAAAAAGCATCTCCAGAGCTATGATTCCATAAAGACCTTAAAGGTGATGGTTCTTCTTTGTTAGTGGCGTATTTACAAAAAAGAAGCAAAAAAGAACAAAATTTATCAGCTTCAAGTTTAGACAATTGTCATAACACTTCTTCTATTCATCACTCAGACAAGTCCACCCATTTTATCACCATGCTGCTATTTCTTTTCAATTAATATTAGAAACTGCTCTGTTTCTTCAGCTACTTGGAGTGTAATAATTTAATTTAACTGCCCTTAGAAATTAATTGTGAATATACATATAACTTTTTAAGGATTCGTTATCTCAGCTAATTTGATTTTCTTACATAATCTGCTGTTAAACGGATTTGCAGCTTTTTGTTGCTTATGAAAGCCCAATTAACAGTTCTTTCACGGTTTTGTTCAGTACTGCAATGGTAAAAGACTTTGACCTTCATTGTTTTTATTACGAGGTTTTTTAACAATTACATTTTCTCCTTGCTTCAGAAACAACATCTGCAGGTTTCTTTAGCTAGGGAAATTCAGCTGTAGGGCTTTAAGACATTTGTCTGTTTGCACATCGTCTCTATAAGGATAAATATTTATAATATGCCATGTAAATGCGCATGCTATTCCTGTTGTTAATGCCACTTCTAACAAGAAATCCATCGTCTTGCATGACGTGTATGGTTTCCCTGGTATTCGCGACTCGATTCAAGCCTCCCAGCTCAGCTCGTTACCTGTATGTATGTTATAGCAGTGGACTCCAATGTGACAGTTTCATTTCTCTGAATTAAGTTGCTTACAGTAGATTTTAGCATCTGCAGATGTGTGCACATGGGTGGAGGAGGCTCAACAGATCCTTCACCTGTCAGTCATATATCCATTCAAACAGAAAGAACAGTGCAGCGCGCTTTCAGATATATTCACATGCTAAACACTGTTTACACCTGTAGCGTGTTGTTCATCCTTACATAAGTCTCGCGCCAACTGTGCAGTTTTGCTTTGCTTGTTAGCCATGCTTCAGGCACACCTGGCACCTACTGATTTTTTTCCTCTGCTCTTGTCCTTCTTTAAGAGTTCCTGACAGGGGGGCTGCTACAAACTGCAATTCGGGCATCACAGTTGTTAGCCAGAAACTGTATTCGTTAGCAAAAAATTGACACGTTCCCCGCTGACCCTGGCATTCAATGAACGGTGCTGATCTGAAGTCTTCTAGGCAACTTCCAGGGGACATAAGGGACTGCCCACCACCCTGATCGCCAGACCCGGTGTGCTGGAAAGAACAATGAAAGAACTTGGTAACTGCGCATGAAAAATACTTAAATTATGTTAATCTGCCTTTTTGCCTTTACTTGCTTTTAACTGTACTGTTTTTGGTGATCTCAAGTTGAAGTAAGATTCCTTTGCTGGAGAAAATCTTAATTTGCTCTGTAATGAGTTAATCTCAAAAGTCTAGAGCCAGCTCACTTATTTTTCTGGTATTTATCAAACTGCAGAAAAGAGTAATCCAGGTGGATTCTAAACGATGCCGTTATCTAAACTGCTGCAAATGTAACTGGAGGGTGGCATTAAAAAGACCTGGACCTCTTAATTCTGAAAATTGTTTCTCTGTACATGAAAATCCCATTGTTTATTAAAGACAAGTAAGCAAAACCTTTGTAATTTTAAGAAATGTGTAGCTTAAGGCAATGACTTCAGTATAGGTAGCTACAGCCAGGTTCTGCAATTTGGAACTAACCCTTGTCTTGTTTCTTTGCGTGAATTTTCCTTTTTAACGTTTGCTAGACATTGGATAGTTTGCTTCCCAGAGCTAAAAGTCTTTGAACTTTTACAACACAAAAGCTGTATGAAAGGAATTTCTATATACAATCATGTGCCCAGACTCTTACCATCAGAAAAGAATATCCTATCCAAAGGCTTCTCCAGTTTGCTGGGCAGGGAGGAATCGACTGATCTTGGCTGTGAACTGCGACCGCGGGGGCTGGGGCCTCGCACACAGCACACTTGCTGATGTAGGGCCGGATTTCTTCTTCGGAGAGGGGCGTCATTGGTAAAGGAGCAGCACTTGACAGCCAGTAAGACTTATCATTTCGACTGGCGTAGTAACAAACTTGGTTGATGTTACAGTAAGCAAAGGGCATGGTATTAAACACAGGAAGACAAGATCCTGCCAGACCTGAAAATAATAACAAATGATGAAAATTACTTCCTTCCAGGTAAGTTGAAAACAGTTTTCTGGCCAACGTTGCCGCAAAACTATATATCTTAAGAGGAGTTATGTAATTCACAGATCTTAAACCTCCCAGGCTCTTTACCAAAATGGCTAGTGATAATGAGAACAGAAACTGGTTTTTAACAATAAGTATCTTCCTTTGACCAGTAATATTGAATTGTGTCACAATCCAGCATTTAAACTCGATGTAGGTTGTCACCATGGGCAACAGTTATGATAACAAATTTCTTAGCTGTACCAACACTGAAGAATAAATTAGGCAAGAGGTGGCGGCTGGTTTAAAAGGAGATTAGCTATTTACAAACTCATTAGAAGCAGTGAGAAACCAAATGCCAATGCTGAAAAATAGAAACTTTTTGTAACGTATGACAAGGCGTTGCTACCAGAGCATTCAGCTGAAATCTCAGCAGCTGTTCTACTGCCTTCCAGAAAGGTTTCACCGGCTCTCAAAGTGGAATAAAAGGATTGAGGGATTTTGCAGAGCCAGTCCTGCAAAATTCTCATCAGGCAGACATCAGTGGGAAGTAAGAAGTGACTAGCGCATACTTCAGGGGTGAAGTTCTTCCAGAACTGAATTTAGAACAGTTTCACGATGACCTGTCTAGTTCACAATAATAATCACTGCATATATGTTCTGCCTTGAACTTTGTGTCTGATGAATTATTTCTGTAATGCCCCCAAACCCTAATGCCTTCTTTAAAGACATGTGACATCTCTATACAGAAGCCAGGTTTGTTTATCACTGATAATATTCCATTCCAGTACTAATAAAGGATCTGGAGTAGCCTGAGTAAGCAAAATGCCTGCAAGAAGAGCATACTGGTCACAGGGAACAAGAACTTTATTTTCTTCGACTTTTACTGTCACTGTTGTTATAAGGCATTCTCTCACCAACTGGCTCTCCTGGGGAATGCCAAATAGCGAAAACATTTCAAAACAACAATGCTGTACTAAAAATATCTCTTTTTATTACTCTTTTAAACACTTCTTTTTTTTGTTAAGCTTATTAGGTCCTTGATGTTTCCTCCTAGGAGACTTCTCTGCTTCTTGAATAATAAGACAATAAGAATTTAGGAAATTTCTCTTGTGCAAATTGCAGCCAATTGGTTTCTCAGGCTGCAAGTCAGCCGGCTCTAGACAGTTAATTTTAGTCAGAGCTGTAGAAGACATAGAAAAAATGACCCAAGACACCAAAAGGAGCTGTCTTTGGGAGAAATTTGGCTCTGTCTTTTCAAAAAAATACTAGTTTCTGACTCTCAAAAGCACACAATTCTGCTGTACATGATGCATAATTTTTTTTGCAAAGATTTTTTTATACTGTCCAAGTGTAACTATCTAACTTAACCAGCTCTTTTTCCCAAGCTGCCTCTACAGTAAAAAGGAGCTGCTCCTTCCGGGAGTTATTTCAGAGTGGCTAAATGAGATTTCTGATCTAGGAAAATCTCTCCAGTGAGTTCAAAGACAGCCCAAAATGACTAGCCAGGGTGAGTGAAATAAACCACTTGTCTCTCCAACTTCTATGCAAACATATTTAGAGGTACTTTTTTCATTCAACTGCATAGCAGCAGAAAATGGGTCATATAATAGGGCAGGGTAACCAAGTTCATTATGATCAGTGTAAATTAGTTTTGAGTCTGTAGAAAATAAGTAATTGGTGATTCTATAGTGTGCTCCATTTGACTTGTCTTTCATTGTATAGATCACGACATATTAGACCTTAACTAGAGAGCCGTTATTTACTACAGTACATACCAAGATCTTGATTATGAGCTTTCTCTTGTCCTTCCAGGTAGAGCAGACTATAGCCAGTCCATAATTTTGGCATCCCCTGTGGACAGAGCGGTTCTCTGTCTGACTGACTGTGAAGGACAAGCAAGAACCCACTCGCAGATCTAATATGGGGGCCTGGTGGTCCTGGGATACCCGTCTGGCCAGGTGGACCTTATGCATAGGAGAAAAGGTAAAAGAAACTTACTTGTATGAACACACAGCTAGTGCGAACTTTTCTCCTTTACTATATTTCAGTGTTCAGTAAGGGGTTCCTGACCAAATATAATACCACTTCACAGGTCGGCATTGGCAACAAAGACACCAGTAGACTCATGTTATCCTTCTTATGGGAGAGAAATTAACTGGATTGCCACTGAATGCTTGACAGCTGGCTTTTTTGTTGTGCCTCTGTCCTATGCAGTATGGATTAAGAAAGGAACTGAGGTGGGCAATGATTTCCCAGACTTACTCACTAGGATGAGTTATCTGGACTGAATTTGAATCCCTGCAGTAACAGTCGATGCCCTTTCTTCATATATATATTAAACCATTAATTTATTAAACAGCAGTCACAGTTAAAATACAATTTTAATTACTCACAGACAGTTGCACCATTAGCTCTGATTCAGAAATGCATACCTATTGATATATGGTGTTTAAGCATGCGTGGTTAATTGCCTTTCTGGTTAATAATGGATGCTGAGATAAATTTTCTTCAGATAGGTCTTTTTATGTGTTATGAAATCATTCACAAAGGTAACTATCAGTGCTTGAACTGAGAAGGGGAAAGAAGTGTCATGGTATTTCAGGCTGGAGGTGGTTGTATCCATGTGTGAATTGGGGGAGTAGGGAGAAAACTCAGTCTATACATCATCTCGCACATCTCTGCCCCAAAAGTTATGTCCCATTCTTACCTTGTGGCCCAGCGTATCCTGGCTCTCCCATATGCCCTTGGTCACCTACTGGTCCAGATGCCCCAGGTGAGCCATCCTGACCTGGCAGGCCACATGACCCTTCTTCACCTTTTCTTCCTAGACAAACACAGAGTATGCACTTTCCCTTCATATGGCTGCATTTAAAGGTTGTACATTGGCCAAACATACACAGCATGCTAAGGGCCGCTCAGCAGAACTGACACTGCCAAGAAACTACGCTTCAGGACAAAGGTGCAGAACCACTTTCTGCTGCGAATTCCCTTTACAACTGATTCTCCTTGTGACCACAGTAGCAGCTCAGAGGCATGACTTCAGTAACAGCAACTGCTGGTAAGGTTTTATGTCCTCTCTACAGAACCTGTGTGATTTACAGTTGAAATCAAACCACTAACAAATGTTATCATGACAAGCCTCTTGCAGAATTGCCATCAGTATCTGTACCGTGTAAGAAGGTGTAACTCATCCTTTATCAGCCTTCATTTTTAAGGAACCAATTCAGCAAAATCTTGAAACACTTCACAGGGAGTTCAGTACGTAACGTGTGTGTTGGAGTACTTACAGAGCAGGGAGGGACCGCAAAACTGGACTACATCCAGTGGGGAAAGGTAAAGATATTTTAAGCTCCAGATGGCCTCACCTTTTTATATTTCTCGTATGTACATGCATTTGTATACATGAGCAGGTAATGAGGTGTGGCCATGACAGTAAAAGACACATTTCCTACACAGGGCACAGACAGTGATGGTCCTGTTCACTGGCTACTTAAAACATAATCTGAATTGAATGAAGTGACACTTGTCAGATATTACTGCACTCAGTAGTGTTTTTCCTCTTTTAGTAATAAACAGTTTTCAGATGAGTATGTTTCTCTAGCACCACAGTTGTTTCTCATTAATGGTCTGTGTTTCATTCCTTGAAAATTTTGCTACTTAATCAGCCGACTGAGTAATTCCAGGTTGTCTCCCACAACATTCAAAACTTCCCCATGCTACTTTTTACTAGAGTCATTACAAAATTCTAAACCAGTCAAAACAATTTAAGAGCTTTTCAAAGTTGGTTGCATAGTTATTTTGTTAAAGCTCAAGTACACCAAAGTTTTAGTAATACTCATTGTCTTTGCTAGTAAAACCTCCAGTTTGCCTTCCAAGTCAGGATAAAATTGGCATTCTGCTATCTTAATGAAAGGAAAAGCATTACTAAGTGTTTCTTTCGTAAAACCGGTGCAAGTATGTGTCATTGTATCACCTAGTTTTACAGAAAGTCTTTTAATGCTGTATGTAGTGGAAACATAGCAATTCAAGTCCAGAAACACCCTTTAGTTGGCAAATCAATTAAGACATGTAAAACTAGATCGTTCACTGAAAATTGCCTTGTGTTCACTTTCATGAGGGGAATGACTACTGCAGGGAATCTCCTGGGAGAAAATCACACTTTTGGGTTTTTTTTTCCCTCTGGAGACACTGGATGTCCAGTGCAGCCACCACAGCAAACTTTGGTTTCCCAAGTAAGAAGTATCTGAAACCACATGAGGGATTCCACTGTCTAAACTGAAGACACCACATTTAGACACAACCTAAACTGAAGATACTACTCAGACATGCTACACTGTACTTCTATGAAGATGCCCACTCTGTTGGAGTCATCAGTGCCAGCATCACCCTTCTTTTCTTTTTAGGTATCAGAAGAATGTTTCAGCCTTTCATCACTTCTTTTTAAGATCTCTGTAGCCAGTTTTCTTTTTGTGGTAACTTTTTCGTGTTCTAATAGGTAAAAAGCACTATCATAACCGCTTCCCTGACTTCAGTGTCCTTTTAGGACTTTGGTTAGCAGAGCTTTGTGATTCATTATTGCTAAATTTTAAAGCATGTATATTTTTAACATCTTCCAAATATAACCTGTCTAAACCATAGGAGTGGTTTGAGCCATTGCTTTTTCATTTGTTGGTAAAAAGGAAAAATAACCATTTAAAGAACTTTTTTCTTGACAGTGCATGACGCTTTTTCCCTCCCTGGCCTAGGAAAAGGGAATACAGTGCCGGCAGGCTCAAGCAGCCTGGTTCAGCTATATCGATCCATCCTCCTTAGCATTAACCAGCATGCTACATGTTTCTGGAGACTGTTTATAAGTGTTTAAGGGGAAGAGACAAGGTAAAAACATAGAGAAGTAACACTGACACTCTGATTTTTTTCAAATTGTTGTCTAAATGGCTAAAATAGACATCCAAGCTTTCAAAAGACAAGCTTACCTTGGGGTCCAGGCTGGCCTATCAGCCCTGGTAATCCTACAGGGCCATCAAGTCCTCTTTGCCCTGCTTCCCCTGGAGGCCCTGGGATTGCAGGGCATGAATCATCTGTTTTTCCTGGTTCACCAGGGTCACCTGGAATGTGTGATAGGAAAGTACATTAGACAGAAGATTGGTTAATAGCTCCCATGTGAAAAATCAGTGTAACTGTTGGCTGGTTTTGGTATTCAAGTGTATACTTTAAGTATTTTAAAATCTTGAATCATTGAGTCTCATTGCTTTTAATTTTACTCTTAAGTTTTCTAACACAACATTTAATAGCATGGCAAGCATGTGTTAGCAAGCGTATGCTAGCTGATATGTTTCAAGTATTTGATGTATTGATTCTGTCTTAATGTGCCCCAAACTGTTTGAATTAAAGCCTAAAGTCTACCCAACTTCAGTGCAAACACCTTGGCACATGTGAAGATTTACAGTACTTTGCCTGTTCTGTGGCTGCAAAACCATCAATAAGCAGGCCAAAGAAGCTAACCCACAACATCAATTTAAAAATCATAATAATAAAAAATAAAGAACAGCCACATTTTATGTATTGAAAGTTACTGGGAGCTATTGGCTATTTGTATTTCGGAACAAAATCAGAATTGGATAAATTTAGTCAGATTAAGAGTTCAGTGTTTGTAGTAATCCAGTGTTAGGATTCAAGCTTACACTAAGTTTTTGGTTAGAAAGCATCTTCTGTGACAACTGAAAAAGAAGTGGTAATTTGAAACGAAAGTACTTTACCAAGTCTAACTGACATCATAGCATGAGACTTCTCACTGATGCATTATCATGATATTGGTCTGCTTGGAATTGCTAGCTGTTCATGTGAAAAATCTTAGAACTATGTTGTTGTAGCAGTATCTACTACTCCTAGCAGCCAAGCCAAGAATACCTTCTAATAAGAGCAGAATGTATCTATACAGAAGGAAGCCCACATGAAAAGAACAATAATCAATAGTCATGAACTTACCTATAAAGCCTGAAGGATTTGAAAAATGGAAAGCAGATTGCGGCCGTTGTGCAGGTGGAAACAAGTTTCAGGCATGTAAATTAGAGGAAAGAATGGAATGAGAACTGAAATCACTTACATGAGGTGACATTAGAAACAAATACATATTTGGAAATTTTCACACAACTCAAATGGGAAATTAATTAAGTTGTTTTTTTTCCTGAGATTTTTTTAAATTGTCTGCATGAAAGTAAATAATAATAGGATTATTTAATTAGAGAAAGATTATGGCTACAATTGAGTGACAATGAGCAACAGGTTCATAAGTACCTGTGGGACCTGTGGGACCAGGTTTTCCTTGAAAGCCTTGGTCTCCTGGTTGTCCTGTAGCACCAGGTGGACCCTGTGGGCCATGGATTCCCATAGGACCTGGGGAGAAGAGAGTGGTGCAGTTACAGGTGGTTGTATTCTGAGAAGGTGACACATAAATAAGATAAAGTCTTGGCTGCTTGAGTAACAAAAAGTGCTTGGGACAGCTCAACTCTGTTGTCTCCCAGAAAGAAATGCACATTTTCCTCTTCTCTCCCTGGTCTTGAACTGAATTAAAATTTATGACTTTTTATTTTTTTAGAGATTGGAAGGGATTGGTGTAGATATGACTTCTCTACAGTGTGTGGAAGAAACAGGGTATCTAGGTCCCTATTTTTTCAAACTAAAGAATTCGTTGAAAGCCCAAAGCTATTGCTATGGAGCAGGTGTGAGACTCTGTGTTAGTTCAAACAGATCTGCATCTTCCACAGGTTCTCAAGACCCCTACAGAGAGGTCAAGGTTTGCTTTGTCTGGCAGACTCAAAAGTTTTAAAACTGCCTCATTCTCAGGTTGGTGAGGGAGTCTTCCAACAAGTTGTTGGAAGCAACACATGTGCATCTGGCTCTACTCTGACCTTCTACACCAGCCCTATCCTATCTGTAGGTAACAGGGCAGAGCTATGAAATGTCCAGCCTACTCCTCCTGTCTGGCTCAGTCTCCTGTGGCAATCCCCTGTGCACAAGGCTCAGCTGCATACGGCTGGGCACAAGTGCACACGCTAGTTAAAAACATCTCGGATCATACCCTTTGGGCCTCCTCTTCCTGGGTTCCCTGGAAGACCTCTGGCTCCTTGTTGCCCTCGCTGCCCAGGATTACCTGGTGCCCCTCGAATGCCAATACCACCTGGATCTCCTCGCACAAAGACAGTCTCTCCAGGAGGACCAGGATTCCCAGGCTGCCCTATGGTAAAAGAACTTTATTCTTAATATACGCAGAAAGCATAAACATCTAAAAATAGCCATGTTCCACTGTTTTTTTCCCCTGGGCTGTAGGACAGCCCTTGCGTGTCTTTGGCAATACTAGCATTAGCCTTTGTCCAAGGCATTGTAAGGAAGTCAATGATAGGAATAGCTCCCAAATCTACATAGATTTGTGCAAGCAAAAGGTGGCAAGTTAAGGTTACAGGCATTGAGGCACTGCTTCTTTATGTTTATCAGTGCTGCTTACCCTTCCAATCTCCATCCTCTGTTTCCCAATGGGAAGTAATTCTTTGTACTGGGTAAGGAAGGGTTCAGATAATACTAAATGTAAGGGCTCAAAACAACTTGAAAGAGCTCCATTTGAGGACCAGAGTCTATAGAAATTGACTGGATCCCTTGGCAACCCCGGCTTGTGACAGAAGTAAGGTCTACATAAATGGTTACAAAAGAGTTGCTAGCTTTAGCTTTCCCAGGGCTGGATTTAGATTGGAAAGCTTTTTGTGGGTTTACGAATAACAGCAGGCCTCTGGACAATGTGTTTAATCCTTCTTGCTAGGAAGAGAGGCCAGTAACCTTATTTCTGTTTGTTTCTGTGGAAACTGAGATATGCTGTAGCAGCAGGACTTGTACAGAATTACCACACAGGCCAGAAAACTGAATCTGGAGATCTCTATTTTATCCTTGCTCTGGTGATCTCTCCAGTGTTCACTTCTCTCTGTATTCAGTGAGGTACTGATTGGTTTCTTAGTTCCCTATGCACTTTTATACGTTGTTCCACAGACAGCAACCCAGTGACTCCTAGTAGCCTCAGGGGCTTTTTACACAATCAGATTTGGTATTTTTGGTTTTAATACCTCTGATGCCGTCTAAACCAGGTGGTCCTTGATCACCTGGAGGACCAGGAGAAGCACTATCAGGAGATCGTCCCATAGGTCCAGTGGCTCCAACAGGTCCTCTTCTACCTAAGGGATCACATTTTACAAAAACAAAAGAAAGAAAAAAAAAAAACCCGAGGCTTTTTTTTAGATCACAGAAATAAGTAACTAACTAAAAGAACACTGACATGGGAAGTCTTGGAGGTAATGTATGCTCTCAGTTATATACTGAACATATCAGTGATTAGGCTAATTAAGGCATCTTGTAGAAGTGAAAATATTTGTTATCTTGTAAAATTTTTAATTCTTTCTGTAAAATCTACTTAAACTAAAGAATGCATCATCACACCCTGGCATATTGCCACAAATAGCCACCTTCTCCTGAACTCTAACAATGGGAGAAATGGTAAAAATGTAAGACGAGTGGGGACTATGAAATCATTCTGCTGGGACAGGATTAAGTATTCACAGATTGTTCCTAGCAAAAGTGAGTTCAGCCGTTTCCTAAAAACCTCAGTGAACAAGATGAACTTGCCTTAAATGTTGGGGTTTTTTTTGTAATTTGTAATCTCGGTTTTTGCAAAATAAGACGTTAGTGCTCTTACATGTGACAGGCAGGAAGAGTTAGAGGTTATCCTCTGCATACCACTTTTGAATAGTAGCAGCTTGTTAGCAAGTGTTTCACTCTGTTGCCTTCTCTTTTCTACAAAAAACCAAATCTAGTTTCTTCAGTTTTGTTTTTAACCCCATCCTTCCTTTTACTTTCTCATGAGTTCTCTCTAATTTGCCAAAGCTGGACTCAGTGTACCATGGGAGGCCTTGCCTATCCCATGTCAAGCAGTGTCAAGCAGCACATCTCTGAATGAAACTTTCTCTTTTTTCCTTAACAGCACCATTCTGCTGACTCCCCCAGTTCACGCATTAGTAACTGCATTGTCGTCATCTTAGAATAATTCACCTCACCGGAATTCACCTCTGCTATTTTTCTTCTGTCTGTTACGTGACACTGTGGCAAGGTTTGGTAGAGTAAAGCTAATGTCACTTCTAATCATGAAATTGCTGAGGCTCGAATGGGCTTTTGGAGACTTTCTAGTCCAATCCCCTCCTCAAAGCAGGGTCAGCTAGAGCAGGTTGCCTAGGACTCTGTCCAGCTGGGTTCTGAGTATCTCCAAGGATGGACACTCCATAACTCCTCTGGGCAAACTGTTCCTGTGTTCAATTACCCCTACAGGAAAACCAAAATTTTTATTTCAGTAGAATTTCCTGTATGTCAATTTGTGCCCATTACCTCTTGTCCTGTCACTGAATACCATTATGAAGAATCCATCTCCATATCCTCCCCATCAGGTACTTATGCACATTGATGAAATCACCCCTGAGCCCTCTCTTCTGGAGGCTAAGCCTCTCCTCACCTGACAGATGCTCCAATCTCTTAACCTTCTTAGCGGCCCTTCCTCAAACACTTGGTTTTTCCTATTTCTATGCAATTCCTGTATCACCAAGGCTTTTAAATAATCATAGCAATCTTGTGATACAGTTCCATCTTGCATTTACATCAGAATAGTTGATAGATTTACTATACTTCTGTGACTACCAGATCTCCTGCACTCTTTTTCTTCAGGAATTTCTTCCCAAGGGGCAACTCCACCTAGCAGTTCCCTGACTCTGTCCAAGACCATTGGTTTTTATTCTCATTCTCTCCTCTCCTGGAACACAATAAACAAGAAGTACTGGGGTCCCTGTATCTACTCAGGAAACATCAGCACATTACTGCAACAGAAATGTTTTTAGGGAGGTAATCTTCTGGGTATGTATTAACGTTCATACTAACCAGGGAAAGAGCCTGCATGAGCTTTGTTTCAACTCTGCAGGGCACCACTAAGGAGAAAAACCTTTCTTACCTGGAAATCCTGGGAATCCCCTTTCTCCAGGGGGGCCTGGAATAGAAATACCAGGCCATCCAGGTTCACCTCTGTCTCCTTTTGGTCCAAGTTCTCCCACGTATCCTGGAGGCCCTGTTTCACTTTGACCTTTATAGGAAAACAATTATGTACATAAAGCTTACAGTGAGTACAAATACAGATGTGCAGAATAGAAATACCAGCTGCAGATGTTCCTCCTTGCAAGGGTTGCCTAGCGCTATTTTTCTGGTTGTCTCCTGGAAACTGGATAGAGTTTTGTTGAATCTGGCCCTAATTCATCTCTCTCAAAGAAAGCAAACTCTTTGCTTTAATGCTGTTCTTCAGGGGTTATTTTATATGGTGTCATTATTGTCTGTAACTTGAAATATAAACTGATTGCACAGTCTTTAGTTTTCTATCAGCATAAATTTCTAATCTCTAGATAGATGATGAGCATTGTTTTTTAATGCTGCTTCAAAAGCACGTTTTGAAAGCTGCAAATAGATCAGCATGAGTGAAAAGCAAGTTCCTCTTAAGTTTGTGGCACAGCTCCCATGGACTTTAGTGGGGCTGGGATTTCATAAGTCTCCTTTTAATTTGTTAGTTTATCTTTTACACATGAAAAACCTGGAGACTTGGCTCTACTTTGAATCATCTGCACTGAACATTTTCATTTTATAAACAGCCTTGAAAGGTTCCAACAAAACTATATGAGTAACAGAAGTTTTAAAGTTGTCCCCACAAATAACTGCAGGTGTGTCATCAGGCATACTTAAGATTCTGTTTGAAAGTTTAGTCTCAGCCTTAATGATATCTTCTGGGCAAGGCAAGTATCAAAATAACGTGCATCGTTCCTTGCACATTCAGTCATTTAAGAGAAGATTTTGTGTTTGACATAGCTATTTCCCTTCTTTACCTGGAGCTCCTGCAGAACCCTTTTGACCTTTTAGTCCATCCAAGCCATCCAGTCCGGGTGGTCCAGGAAGACCTGAGAGGTATTACAGGCATGACTGAGTGCCACAATAATCCTTTAAAGTCACAATTAAAAATTACGCCATTTTGTTTCTGACAACACATAATTGATCAAGACAGGGTATTTGCTGAATTTGATTCTCATTGGTAACTGAAGATGAGATCCCATTGCACCTGAGTGCAGTCTTTTTGGAAAGGAAATGGGAAAAATCTGACAATAGCAATCGTAATACAGTTTCACATCAAAGCAATCAGAAAACACACAATTTAATCCTTTTGGTATTTCTGTAGTGCAGCTAGCAGCAGGAAGCTCACTATGGGCTAATTTACTCTATTGTGAACCTCATGTCTGTGGCTAGACTACTACTGCTACCTGTGATTAACTAGGCCAAAGTTAGCTAGGTTATCACTACGTCACCAGGTGACTGGGGTGCAGACACCACCTAAAATAACTGTAAAGCTGGAACTTCTTTACAGCTTCTGTTCCAAACTAAGTGCTATTTAATCTAGGTGTACTAGAAAGAAGCTGAATTTTCACCTGTCTTCTTTTCCCAGATACTGCAGATTTCACACAGAAAACTATGCTTTTTTGCATCATGTTATTACAAAAATTCTTTTAAACGGAGCAGCACAAAGTCTTTGAAGACAACAAATCTGTAATAGAGACCTATGCTGACGTGTGACAGTATATAGCAGCTTTGTCGCTAGTTATGTTCACCAGCTGACCGGATCACAGGCTGAGTGTTCATGGTAGTGAGATATCACTTTTGCTTTATAATCTGTGATTTTTTGAAAATTGCTAAAACACAGTAAGTAAAAACATAGATGGCATTTTTTAATGCACTTTTAAAAAGTTGGAACTAATCTGAGACTGTGTTTGTTGTTTGAAGTGCAGGGTAAAAATATCTCCGTGTCATTAGCACTTTATAGTTTCCTACGTTTAGCACTTTACAGTTTTGTAAGCTGTATAGATGAAGTCTCAAACGCAAAAATGTACACTTATTAAATGCAGACGGCAGCCTATCACCTGGTGATAGGGACAGATCTGGCAAAACTGATGGGTCATTTGGTAACAGGTTCCAAAGAGGTTTCAGACAGAGCAATAGACTTGGGATGCTTCTTGCTCCAGAGCAGGACAGATTAGAGTGGACACTGATCATCAAGAAGTTGAACTGTCCATGCGTATTCCTGTCTCTCTTCCACCTTCACTGCTTATGTCTGCCTCATTTCCTTCCCCGCCAGTTCCTCTCCCTGCCAGGCAGGGGTTCCCAATCCAGTTGCAGTGGTTTTTTTTCCACAAGTCTGAATTATCTTTCTGCGTGTCTCCTTTTCTCTGTCTAGCTACTTCCTGGCACAGAAGATATAGGTTCTCTGTTTCAGTTCCTGTGCTTAATCCCAGCATGTCCTGCAGAATGCCAGTCTGCTGCATATCCAGAGCATGAATCATGGGAGAATTTATTGCTCTACTTAAGCACATATGAATGGATATTTTTTTTAGTTTATAAGCTGGTCAAATTTGGCAGGGATAAATTGCTGTAGGAACAGCAATGCAAATGCCCTTCATCAAATGCTTCACCTGCCAAATTTAAAGGTCCCTAGTTCAAAGATGGGTCATCTGACAAAGAGAACTCTAGTGCCCTTTTATTTTTCCTAACAGACACACAAAAAATAATAATCCTATAGCTTTGTTCTCAGGAACTGTTGAATTATTTTAGTTCAAATTTAACAAAGGAAAAAAAAAAATCCAGCCTGTAGCAAACACTGGTCTGGAAAAATTTTAAATCCAGGACACTGTTTGAAAACTTGCAAGGTATTGATAATATACTCTCTGTATAATCCCCTTTATAATATGGGACACTAGTAATCCAACCTGTAATATCTTCTGTGCCCTTAATTAACTGCTCTTTAACTTTTCATTAAATTCTAAGTTTCATTCCTGCTTTCTGTAGTTTGCTTGTGCTTTGGGGATGTTCCCATTTTCAAATTTATGTAGGAGTTGCATGCTAATTTGGGGAATTTAACAGTGGTATTTTAAAATGGTTATGAACTCCTAATGAATTTTGGCACCCAGGTCACCATCTAAAGCTTTTTTGATCTTTAGCTTACTCAGTCAAGATTGATGGCTTGGTTTACTTTCTTTCCAGGGAATTTCTGACACATTTGCCAACAAACCATTATAATATCAGCACTTGTAATTCTAGATTTTGGATTGCTCTAGTCCCATATTTCTAGGTACAGCTGAATTGGCTGACCTATGTATGAACCATTGTTGCTGTATTTTACAGTCCAGTTCAGCTTCTACTCACACAAGTAATTCTGCTGATGTTCTTATTATTACTTGCTTCATCAAGGACTACTCTCGTAAGTAAGGCTTGCCAGACTGAGCCCTTGACTACTAAAGCTATCTCTGTAATAAAGAAAATGTGATTATGCTTTGGTAGATGCTGTTTAACTAATTTTTTTCTGAATCTAAAAGTTATTCAGGCACAAGACATTTAATGTAAATGAGAAGCAATCAGACTAACAAGGCTACATACTTAGATATGAAAAGCCAATTAACCATTTCACTTCTAATGCTAGCAACAATATTTATTGAAAATAGCACCAAGATCTATATTCTCCCATTGAATTGGAATACAGATTCCAGTCAGTTTTCATTACTAGGTATAATTTCAAAGGTGTTAACCTTCTTTTCAACTATGCTGGCAATATATAGAATCCTAATGCTTAGCAGGCTACTTGGTCTCTAATGAATTTCCATTTGAAACTGAACTTTTCCCTCTGCAGCACGTGTGTTAATTTGTTATGTCTCCTGTGCAGGACTTGGGATAACTTCTGTATAATATAGAAGAGAAGGGTCTTACCACTTACAACAAGAAGGAAAGAGCCCATCTGCTACTAAGAAGTTTTCAGCACAAGAATGCTTGTTTGTTTGTTTGTTTTGACCCCTCTGAATTGAGACATCCCTGTCACTGCAGACAACTGCCTTTGTTACAGCAAATACTGTTTGCAACAATGAAATGTTCTCTTGCAGATTATGCACCAGCAAGGAATCTGTCATGACAGTTCAAATCAGCACCACTTACTTTACTGCAAACAAACTTAAATGGTTTCCATTTTCCATTTAAATTTTCAGTAGTTTATAAGAAACCTTTTCCTTAGATTCAGTTTTTCAAATTTCTGTACATGGGTTGCTAATATTATTCTCCCTGTTCAGGAACTGGTTATGGAGCACACTATAACAGCGAGAGGATACAAAGTACGTAGTCGATTATCTTTCTTTGTAAAATAATAATGTAACTTATTATTTCAGTATATCATTCTGAGTATAGTAAATGTTAATAATGTCCTCCAACAAAAACAACTGTATAGACGAACTACTGTTCAATCTAAACATAACAATCATTGTGAGAAGTGTAAATTCGGATTTGGGGGAAACATTTCTATGTTAAATCCGCCAAATGTCAGGTTTTGGAGAAAACAAAACAACAAAAACCAACCCAAGTTATCACAATTTCTTAAAACGAATTTGTAAGACAAAACTATCCACAGCACTATGCTGGTTTTGTAGAGTAACAGTGGCACTCTATGGTGAAAAGGCAGAACACAGCATAATTGAAGTGAAACATCTGAATTACTGCAAACTTCTTTTTCCTTCCTTAACTTCTGCTATCACTTATGTCAGCTGATCCAGAATCTGTTTCTGCATTCCTCCTTACACATTTTAGATAGTAGCCCATTTTCTGAGGTACCATTTATGTTACTTTTCAAAGGTGATGGGAACTGGCTTAACTCTTCTAGTAGTTTAAGAGAACACAGAATCAAAATCATGCTCACAGTTAGGCCTTTTCCATTTCCACTACTAAAAGGGTATTTATGCCTGGTGCTGTTACATTACCGTAGAACTGTACTGTATACTGTTTACCTTTTCTGCCTTGGAATCCAGCTAATCCTTGCAATCCTGGAGGTCCCAAAATTCCATGTTGCCCTCTTTCTCCAGGTTGTCCTGGCAATCCCTGAGGACCTGTACTCCCTGAGAGCAGGAAAAAAAATATCTGTGAATAAGCAAATCTATTAAACTGTTTTGTTTTGTATTTTTTTTTTCAGGCTATGCAGCACACTGCATTATTCAGAGACACCTGAAAGTGTATGGGAATGTATGAAGAATTGATGGATCTTGCTCTGAGACTCTGAGCAGACTATTGCTGCTGTCTGTATGTACTGAAACAGCTTTCGATACAAGCCTTCACATGATCTCTGATTTCTCTAGCCTTCTCCACAGAGATGCCTCTTCAGCTGCATTTCCTGTTCCATATCTCTTTTGAGCTGTTACATGGCACTATTTTTTGAACTTTGCCATTACCTGGAAATCCAGGTATTCCTGGGTATCCAGGTTCACCCTTGGATCCTGGTCTTCCAGGTTGCCCTTGGATACCTGGTGAACCCTTCTCTCCTGGGAATCCGCAGAGTCCTTAAAGAAAAAAAATAACCTAGCATTTATTTGTTTAAAGTTGCCCATTCTTTTCTTCATCTTCTAAGTTTAAAAATATAAAAATTCAGTGAGGGGTTTCTTGACTAGAAAAATAATTTCATTCAAATACTTCAGATCCTTGCATCTATTCATTAGCAATGAATTATACTGATCTCTCTGGTGGTATCCAAAAGCGCAGAAAGGGCTAGCAAGATACAGCCAAGCCATGTTATATTCTGGTACGTGGTGTTATGTTCATCAGTGCTCTACTAGACAACAGTAGACTCTACCTCCTACGTTCACGCTAGCCATATTGCACATTGTGATGCCTCTCCAATCCCTGGGTTATAACTATAGAAAATACCACTCAATATGCAAAGGAAGAAGAGCTCCCTTTCTGCTAACAAAACTTAGAGAAAATAAGTTTTTAAGTCCATTTTTTTCTTCAGTCAGACAGAGGTACCTGGTAATCCCGGATCTCCAGGAGGCCCTTTTCGACCGCGTGTACCAAGCAGAGGAGACGGGTCACCTCTCTTGCCTGTTGAGGTACAATGACTTTCATTTCATACAAGTATCCTTTTCATCCACAAAATCAAAGCTGGACCATTTTGAAAGATCAGATAATTTATTCATAGATATTAACAGCTATAAAAGGGACTGAGAGAACGCAGAATGAAAAATGCTTTGGCACATGCAAATTATCTGCTAGCTCAGCCTGTCCTGACGTACAAACTCAGTTTGTGTTTAGTGTGACTCCTGGCAGTACTTGTGTACATTTCCCATCGTGAAAAAAACAAAACCAAAAAATTATGGGAACTTTCCCAATACTGACAACGGATACTGAAAATGAAAGGTAATGCATAAATTCCCCATAACACTTTATTAAAGAACTCCTTACATAGGTTTGTGAGGATGTGCAAAATCAATATAGTGTGAATCTATTTACTCGGTAAAGGCATTTTAGGGACTAGCTGGAGACTTTCAGCCAGCACACCTTCTTGTTTGTCTCTGCTGAAATTCCTGTTTATCACAGAATCAATAATTCTGAGCAATTTTGCTTCACACTGTCTGTACAAATGTCTGACTCTCCTACCTATTCATGCTGTCTCCAGCTTCATTGGCTGATTTTGCTGTGAAGAGTTAAGAGGAAATATCGAGTTCGAATGTTGCCAGAAATCCCCTGCCATAGCAATCCCCACCTTTACTGGCTATTTCCCGCTTTAGTTTTAAGGATAACTTTTCCAGTAAGTTTGTTTTCAATACATTTCACAAGAGTTCTCTTTATATTGAGTATAGCTCTTTACTTTTTTGTGGGAATATATTCCCTGGCTGAGAAGGTCTTGAATTTTTGAAGAAATGTAGCCAAGAAAAGAATTTCTCCTGTCCCTTTAATGCTTTTTTTTCAGGCAATGATTTAATTTCATTATTTATTAGCAACGAAATCTTGCTCCAAGGAAATTTGGAATATCATGCATGACACCATTTTGTATTTCTCTGAAACACTTTTTAAAATCTAAATATTATGGATAAATTTTTTAGAGTAATCTCTACCAATGCAAAAAAACAAGATGCAAAACTTCAGCTTTTCAAATGAATAATTTTGCACGCATGGGTATGAACTCTGCCTGATCTGTGACATTACACTTTCAGAAGTTCCAAGAATTCAAAAATCATAGCCTGGAAAACACTAGAAAATAAGTGATTTAAAAGAAATTATAAATCATGTTGGGATATTTTTAAAACTCTACATATCTGTATAATGCCATAAATGATTGCATTTTCTCTTACTTGATTTGAAAAATTTTACAGATCTGTAAGAGTGGATTTTTACATGTGTTTGATGGAGTTTTTAAACTTCATGAAATCTGACACAAATTTATCTTCTACATTAGTAAGACCTATTTTCCAAGGAATAAACTGTTGAAGAATATACCGAAATGTAAATTTTGCCTTCAGGTAAGTCAGGCTTATTCCTAGTGACATTCATGTTTTAATTCTTTTCACTTCTGTCCTGTTTTCCCTTTTCTAGCGTCTACTCGCCATCTATGAAAGGATATACATCTTAACAATACTGCTCTTTTCAAAAGCCTGTCTATATAAACTCATTACCTTTAGATCCTTTTGGGCCGGTCAGTCCTGGATTTCCAGGGATTCCCGGTAAGCCAATGTCACCCTGATTTTTTTAAAAACAAAATAAAAATATTTGATATGTGATATGTGTAGCAGGACTGATCTATAAGAGTGTTTGGTTCTCTTACACTGGTAAATGGATCAGAAATCAACATGAATAGCAAAACTGTATCTTAAGCTCAACAGAAAAGCATGCTGTCTGTTACATGTCTAACATTGACCATTAGCACTTCCAAGAAACTGTAGATTAGACTTGCTAATCATCTTGAATTTGTGCTTCTATAGTTTATGCTAACTTTTGGTTTGAACAGCTTGAATTCCCCACAGATGGCTTGAGTAATTTGATTTAAAAGGTACCATAAAAATGTACCAAATATTGTTGTATGTTACCCAAAATTTACTATAAACATTAACCAGAAATATGTTGTGAAGTTAACAGTAAAAATGTAAAGATTTCTCTGGTTTTCCTTTTGAATAGTGACCTATAATCAGCAAACCACAGATTATCTCTTGAAAGGAATATAATAAAAGACAAGCCAAGCAAACATATGCCCCCTTGCCAAAAAAACTACTGTGCGTTATGCTTCATGTAATCTCACTGCCTGTCCACCTGGCATACAAGTGCATGAAGAATTTTACCTTATATCCATATGTGATATATGTGCAGTTTTGTATATTTGATCTTGAGCAATATTGCTTGCCTGGGTTCTGTTTGGTGCAAGTTGTCTGTATGGACACAGAAGACTTGTCTATTGGCTTGACTGCTCCACGTAGCAAGATAAGAAGCAGCAGCTGTATGTTAACTTCTAACTTGTGCTGCTGTTTTGTTACGATCTCTGCAGTAAGTGACTTGTCAATCTGTTCTTAGCAATAACGTTAAAGACTTGATTGTGCATCCAATTTTTCCCCCCTAATTAGTGCAGCATAGCCTGTACTTCCACCAAGTGGCAATATAACAAAATCAGAACATGCAGCTAGGAGAGAAGCCCTTTGTTGACTCTGACTACATTTCCTGCTAAAATGTAATCAAAGCATTCAAGTATTGCATTAAGGAATTCACCTTTCCTTTTATACTGACAGTCTCTTCTCAGGAGGAACAGCTAATGGGTCAGTACAATAGAAGTACCCTTCATCGTATTTCTTGGAGGTAGGAGATAACCGCAAAGTCCAGAACGTTTCACTACCACTTTCAGTTTACCTGGTCACCTGGTGGTCCTTGAAAACCCGTAATTCCTTTAAAGCCCTTTGGTCCTGGGAAACCCGGTGATCCTGGAAAGCCAGTCAGTCCAGTGTCACCACGGTCACCTGGCAGTCCCGGGACACCGTTCTCCCCTGGAAATCCTGGAGTGCCTCTGATACCAGTATTGCCTTTTTCACCTGAAGTCAATTGTGGAACAAGACAATGACCAACATAGTCAAGCCATTATTTGATGCTTATTTTGAATACGGCTATGCTTTCACACTTTGTGTGTTGCCTTAGTAATTGTCCAAAGAAACTAGCCTGCTAGTTTAAGAATCCACAAACAGAATTAGGTTCCTGGATGTTACTGCAGCTACGAGTCCAAACCTGTGACAGTGATTAATATCAGACAAATGTGTGTGTATGCAGGGCTTTATTTTATGAACTTACCTCTTTCACCTCTAAATCCATTCTCACCAGGAAATCCTCGTTCCCCCTTTTGTCCTTTCTCAAAACGGATGTTAATGCAGCCACTGTCTCCTGGAAGCCCTCTTTCACCTTTGAACCAAACATACGGAATGTAAGAAAATCCTCATGGATGACATGTCCTGCAAATTAATTTTAGTGACGACTTCCCTAACAGAGAAGGCCTTCAAATACTAATGCAGTTCTCAGTTGTTTCAGCAGGCTCACTGCTATCAGAATTTACTATCTGTCTCTTGCTGTTTAGTTAAATCAGTAGAAACCCAGGTGATGTTATATCAGAATTATTCCCTGCTTGTCTGGAATACAAAAGATGGCAATTGTATTGTCCACGCCACAGTGTACTGTCTGTGATTGCACCGTGGACATGGTTATTCTCTTTTCTATATTAATATTTATAAAGACTATTTCCTGTACATTTTACCTAGATTGAAGAACATGGACAATATGATAGAAAACTTGAAAAATCTCAAGTTGCAGATGTGTGCAGGTCAAAATTCAAGGTTTGTTTGAACAACTGATTTTACTTTATTTAATTTAGTGGTAAATGCATCTATTGATCTGAGAGTAATTAATTTTTCTTTAGTGATTTTTCATTATGCAATCGTGAGATAACTGGATTTAGTATTTAGTATCTCTGAAAACAGAAGTGAATATACCCTTATAACAAGAAGAAAAAGTAAATGTATTCCTAACACAGTAGTAACAAAACTAAAAATAGCAGTAACTTAACTCCGGAGTGAAGCAGATTTTTACAAACCTTTTATTCCCATATCCCCACATTCTCCACTAGGCCCAGATGGACCCGTTTCTCCTTCTTCACCTTTTACACCAGAGATTCCCACTGGGCCTTGTGTTCCTGGGAGTCCTGGGAATCCTTGGGGTCCTTGAATCCCTTTGCTTCCTGGTAATATTAAATGCTTTATTTACATATTCAGTCTGCTATGCTGTTGCTGTCATATTCTAAGGAAGTTTAGAAGGACTCCTTGGGCAATGAGCAAAGCTAGAGACCCAATAGTTGGAGCATGGCTTCATGCCAGGATCAAACTTGTCTTGTAATCCAAATTGCCTTGAAGCAAATGAACATCTCCCTCCCTGCTGCCACCCCGTGGAGATTTAGGCTTCACTTACTACTAAAGCAGCTATCCCCAACACATCTTAAATACCTCGCATAGCCTAAGGTGCCAGCAGATTTTCACGTGGCTACTAGAAATGACAACTCCTACTGTCCAGATGACAGACAGAGGAAAACACGATTTTGCTATAGTTAGAACTTTTGCCCATTAGCCAGTGATGATTTGGGACCAAGGTCACATTTTTTATACGTATTAGACATAACGTGAAGCTATTTTTCCACTTACTCATCAGCACACAATCACAGACTGCACCAGTAAAGGAGATAGTCTGGATGTAATAAAAAGTATATTGTTGTTATTATAGCATACTACAACAACAACCTATACAAATAGTCAGGAAATAATACATGGAAATATGTCCGTGTTGTGAAACAACTAAAGCACCAGGATGCACTAAGATGCATCAAACTATTTCCATCCCTTTGATTTTATTGTAAAAGAAAGAACAAAGGATGATATTGTTATGGCCTCTACCCTGCTGCAGGGTGTTATTCTTGAAGCTGGAAAGGAAGGAGGGTGCAACGTACTTCCTAGCTTTAACAGCAGTAGAAATAGCTCCCTCTACAAGAGAAGTTATGGATGCGGTGGTTTGCAGGATGTTTAACATACCTGTTTGTCCTGGGAAACCAGGTGGTCCTTTGTTGCCTGGAAGTCCTGGAAGTCCTCGGGAGCCTGGAGGACCTGGCGGACCTTGTGAGCCAGGAGAGCCTTTGAGACCTTTGATTCCAGGTGGCCCAGGTTGGCCTCTGTCTCCCCTCTGACCTTTAAAGCCTGGTAAGCCTGAGAAAAAGAGCTTTAATTTATGTATGTAAATGATGGAACAGGGTTCAGCAATTGTATCTAAAAAGTACAAAGTGATAAATTTTGCTATCAATTTGAATGTCATCAAACATGGCAAAATAACTTGGAAACTTTGCTACCATGCTGCAGTCCTGGCTCTGACTAGATTTTTCACGTATTTCTTCAGTGAAAGACATATCAGCAGAACCATCATGTGAAAAAATCACTAGTGATTTGTAAATATTTTTGGTATGTATGTCTCCTAGCTCTCCCTAAATAACAGTTCCATTTAAGAATAAGGTAGATAAAAGTATCACAGTAACGACAGGAGCTCAGTTAAGTTGCTCAAGACAACAGAATGCGACATAACTCTTCCGTTTATTACTTGACAGTGAGCACACTGTGATTTGGTCAGTATAAGCAACAGTACAGAAAGGGAAGAAAAGTTGGGAAACATCTGAGATGCACACCAAACATTCCTTGAGTTTAAGGAAATGTGCAAAACATAATGTACACACCCACTAATCAGCAGCCCCCGTTTGCCATGCCAGCCACAAAAACTGTGTGATTAAATCTGCTAGAAAAGGTGACCAAAGCTTAGAGCTGTGAGGCAACCTGATGGATGTTGTGTACCTTGAGGTCCTGGCAGGCCTATGACACCTCTGAGTCCTGGTGGCCCTGGTAAGCCTGTGTCACATGGTGGACCAGGAAAGCCTGGACAGCCTGGTGCTCCTATCTCACCTTCTGGGCCTCTAAAACCTTTGGCACCTGGAAATCCTGGGGTACCAGGCTGCCCTGGAAACAAAAAACATTGTAAAATGTTTTACTTCCATAACCCACTGTCCTTCAGAATTCCTAGTTGTAATTTTGAAATTTACACGTTCAGTTATTGTAATATCTTACTTATCCTCTAGTTTTTGCATAGTTTGTGAAAACTTAATGCTTTTCTGCAATTTAGAATTGGCTGTTGTGGAGAACTTCTTTCTTTAAGGAACAAATACGAATTCAGCTCTTATCCATAGGTGAGAATGACTTTATGGCACAAAAAACTAGTTTCTGATATGTAGGGGCAGAACGGATGGAGCTCACTGGTCTGCACCAGCTACACAGCACTGGGGTCAGTTCTATAGGTGTTCCCTGCACACAAGTCTTTGTGTCTGCTTAGGGCCAGGCAAAAGGAAAACCTATAAAAGGAAACAGCAGTATCTGCTGTGAAGTGGGAAGGAGGTGGCACTGTGGAGACATCTGCAGCAACCACCAGAACTCCCCTGCAGAAATGAGGAGTGTAGTTCTCCAGATATTGAGGATTATATTGTATAACTCTGGGCAAAGAAATTCACCCCTCTCTCCCTGAGTGTTCTCCCAACTTTTGCCAGTCTTTTCAGATTTGAGTAAGCAATCTGAGGCAGGGACTATCTGTGTGGAGCAGCAGGAGGCCCTAAGCACAGATGGCCACTAGGCAACAAGTAACAGTACTACAAATAGGAAGCTGCACTGTTACTGCATGGGCTGGATAAAGGCATCTTCCCCTTACTGCAGTGCAGCTCTCCTCAGTGGCTGATCAACTTTAACTGTAAAAATGTAAATGTAAAAATAGGGCGTACTACTCAGTCACCATTATGGATCCAGGCGTGAGTAAGTTTTGTCTGAATCAGGACTAGCTTTGCTCAGACGTTCTCCTTTGAACACATGGAAATGTTTCATAAAAACTGGCTCATACCTCGAAGCCCAGGAATGCCGGGATCGCCCCTTGCTCCTTGTGCACCAGGGGGTCCTGGCAGCCCCCTGTTGCCTGGGATTCCTGGAGGACCATACGTGGTATCACCCAGAACACCTTTCTGACCATCTATGCCAGGTGGACCTGGAGGGCCGTTTTTACCGTCAACTGAAGATCCTCTTTCACCTTCCTCACCAGGATCACCAGCTTCGCCTCGAAAGCCTGTTGATATAATTTTTAAATTCAAATAGGGCATAATTCAGAAGTTGTTTGGTTTCCCTCAGTCCCAAACTGTGGAATATTATAATGCAAATTTAACCAGAACTAAATTATCACTTTGCAAAGAACAATAACATCATACATTAAATTTCAGGTTTCTCATTTACAACTGATGATACATGAGGATTGAAGGAGGTAATTATTCCTGTGGGAAGTGACAGTGGTTTTCTTTGGGCAGCATCTATCTTATGTACTGTCCCTCTTGTCCAGTTCTATCCCTTTGCTAAAATAATACTAACTATTCTCACTTTTCCAAGAATATTTCCTCTCTGGACACTGAACTTTTAGGTTATTACAGCACCTGCAATGCTGGAGGAAAGAAAGGGAAACTGGTAAACATTCCTCTTCCATTAGCTTTCGTTGAAAGGTGCTTCCTATTCGATTCTATCATGGCAGCTACTTTACCCTGCATGTATGCATTACAGCTTGACCAGCAGGTCTCCTGGATTAAGAAAAGCCCAATTCACCTTCTGGCCCAGGGATTCCTGCTCCTGGCCTGCCTGGATCACCTTTTTGCCCATCAAAGCCATTTGGTCCAGGACGACCAGGGAGTCCTTTTAAACCCTTTGGTCCTGGAAACAGAAAGAAAATATGTAAAAAAACCCAAATCTGACAGATCTCTAAAATGTGTGATCTAAGGAAACAGTATTGCATCTTTATTCCCATGCAAATTCACATACTTCGAAGACAAGTGGATGCCATCTGCTTCTGACATTTTGGGCAAGAGCCACCACCCAAGTCACAACCAAATGCATTGTTGCTGTTTTTCTAAATGGACTTGTTCCCTAATCCATAAAGAGCAGACTGCAAATCACCAGAGTAAATTTAGAAAAAACAGTATCTCCCATAACATTTTAATATTACAGGACATCAACAACATTAACCTAGTGAATGACAGGTCTCAACTCAAAATTCTTGTATCATCCTGTGTTATATGCTGGTTCTGGAATGGTACAGATGAGTTCTATACACTCATCCCTGTTCTTTCATGTCTGTATAAATTTTAACTACCACCCACAATACTGATGTCAGGTAGTTGTGTAATACCATATTAAGGAGCTTGAAAATCCAGTATCCACATTTGTTCTGATCAGGATTTTCTAGCGTATTTCTCAAACGTTTTGGAGGTGATCACAAGAAACACTTCGCCGGTTTCTGGATGAGCTCTTTGAATTTAAATTAAGTTGAACAAGTTGAAGTAATGGTAATAAGTATTCAGATTTTAGGGCTCACTTGCATCTTGCCATGAGCAATATTATTTTAGAAATTACAGATTTGCAGCATATCTTTGCCTTGCACACCTTTTTTTCACCCGGTATCCAGATGTACATATTCTAGGTCTTACCCAACTCCAGCCATCTGGGTATTTTACAGACTCTCTCATATATTTTCATTGAGGCAGGACAGAGCTTCAAGCTACCCTCATTTAGTCGTTTTTGTGGAGGCAGCCTGCACACCTTTTGATCATGCAAACTGCAGCTGTCTAGCCCTTGGTTCTATTAGAGAAGTATATTCCTGTGTATTTGCAGTTTTACATGGTTACATCTTTTTACGATAGGTTCTTTTTTTTAATTAGCAACTTAAAAATCCATTTCAATTAAAACAAAAAATTCTCCCATCTGTAAACATACCTTGAACACCTTTAAAACCAGGGGGACCTGGATTTCCAGGGTATGGTAATGTAATGAAGACAGTCTCACCTGAAGCAAGAGGGAGAAACTGACCTACTTGATGTTAGAATAAACAGAGTCTGAACATTTACTGCAGTATTTCTGTGGAACTAACCAACCAGATGTCCAAAGGTAAAGAGAAGGGACTTTTTATGCACATTGCTATTTCTGTATTAAGGTTTGATGGAGAATCTTACAATATATTTTTCTTGACATCTATTTCGTACAGAATATTGGTAATGATTCAAATTGCTATAGTACAGTTGTGTTCTGTAAAGACAAAGATTTTTTTTGTTTTACTAACTGCAGAAATTTGTCTTTACAATAGTCTCTGTTGCAAGAAAGATATAATATTTTCATCTCAATTCTATGTAAATTTCTGCTAAATGCTGACAGTATTGTACATTTCAGTGGCCATATTTCACATGACCACTGAGCTTGCCAAAATTGATTTTCACTATAAATTAATAACACTGTATAGAATACATATGAAACTGTAATGGATGTTACCAAACATGTATTTTGTCATTTGGTTCTTAATGGAAATATTCAAAATTACCTTTCTGACCCTTTGGACCAGGTGGCCCAACACTACCAGTATCACCAAAGTCTCCAGGGCTACCTCTGACTCCTGGAGGGCCAGGAAACCCCAAACCAGGCAATCCCATCTGCCCTTGTACCCCAGGAAGTCCTGGGACCCCAGGGAATCCTTTATCACCTGGCAGTGCTACTCCATAATTGCCCTAAAAGAAAGAAGTTGTTGATAAGAAATAACAAAACCTGATTTATTTCCTCTCTTTGGTTATTAAAAGCCACGTTAGAGAATTATCTGGAGAAACTCCTCTTCCACAATCAAGTAACTACATGGATGATGATAGTAGTTTTAAAGAGTTTTGTGGGGTTTTTTTCTTCCCAATCCCATAATATTGGCACACAGTATATGTAGAAATTATATTCAGGAATACCAAAATAAACAGTAATAATTCCAAGGAAATAATTTTTCAATGGATGAAACCTACAATTTTTGACCTAGGCTAACATAAAATGATAAAAGTGATTAATCTGCTATGAATTGGAATTAAAGGGTATTTTTCATTAAATAGCTAGCCCTTTCATATGACAGTATATTTACTGAAATGGAAAAAAAAAACCCTGAGAAAATCAAACTTACGTCAGCTCCTTTTTCCCCAGGCAATCCTGGTTCCCCATCTTTGCCATCATTACCTATTTGGCCTGGAAATCCTGGAACCCCAACAGGACCTCTTTCACCTTTTATTCCTTAAAATAATAATAATAAAAAAAAAAGTAGTATAATATTTGCAGTAAGTTTTGGGGTTTTTTATTTCTGCTGAGGTAAATGCTGGGTAACCATTCATCATATCTGTATGATAATTTCCAGTTCTTGAATTCTGATTTCCCTAATAAGGTATCTCAGGCTTAAGAAGGCAGTACGTAGTTGGACACCTCGTGGAACAACTTGGTCTCTCTGTAAAAGGTGTGTTTACAGGCACCACAAGAACGTGGCTTTTGTCCATGTTGTATACAGAGTGGAAACATTTTGCTACTGAAATCAGTCAGAGTTTAATTCTTGATCTCAGTGAAATCAGGATAGAGCAATGCGATACGATGCAGAATATTTGCACCAATATTCCCAAAAGGTTTTTAATTTTTTTCATTTTTTTTATCCCTAGATTTCTCTTGCACTGATATTTATGACAATGTAATTTTTGCATAAAGGACAATAAAACTCAGAATTCTAACCCTAAACAAAAAAAGGCATCCAAAGCTAAGCTAACTTTTCACAAAGAATAAGATGGACAATCTTTTGTCTGAATAATTAGTTTAGCATCTCTAACTAAGCTTTGCCATCAGATTGCTATAATTTGTTGTCCTCTGTTTCCTTTTCTTTTGCAAAACATAACCATAACTGTGGAGTGGTTTTGATCTCTTTGATTACAAGAATTTCAGTTGTGCAGCTGATAGCCTTTTTTTTCTCTTCAATGCCTGGTCAAGAGTAATTTTTAGAAATAGGAGCAGGAGTCTGAATAGCCATTAAGACTTTGAGTTTCTCCCAAGAAGAATGTTCGTGGTTTAAGTTAAGATAACAGTTGGGATACTGGCATATGACACTTCAGGAAGTGGCTTCTGTACATTTCTTCATGCTTTCACAATAATTGAATATTCTGTTTAGTCTTTGCTATACAGACCTCTGTAAGACCCTGATTATCAATTATATAACATGAAAAGTCATTTGTTAGTATTAACAACAAGCTGTTAAAAATGTTTTATGGCTCCACTATAGAGTAAAAACCACAAGATCCTGTGTTGATCTTGTATTGAGCAAGAAGAAAATGAATGAGATGGTACCAAGAAGGCAATTTGGATATACATAAACTTTAGCCTTCAATAACTTAATTAACGACTTTACTAAAGGGTAGATGAATATGGTTTTCTCACACTATTGCCTAGGCATTGTATAGGAAGCAAAAAGGCTAATGATAAAATGTGTGTTTACCTTTAATTCTAACTCTTCCTGGATCACCCTTCTCTCCTTTTTCACCATGTTGTCCAGCTGAACCAGGTGTTCCCTTAACATTGAAAAGAAGAAAAAAAATAATTGTCAGATATCTCCAGCAAGGAATCAATGTAGGAACTGAGGGGAAAATTAGATATGTATCTCTTGCCCTTGCAATATTTCCCAAAACCAGACCAGTTAAAGTAACATGCCACAAAAGAAACACTTCTGTCTTTTGATCTCTATGAAGAGGTGTGTGAATGTCACCTGGCCTTTTCAGCCTGACTCTGCCAAATGCACACATACACAACTATAAGCAATGGTAATGCTAGAAGAATCGGGTCCGTGGCTGTACACACCTGTGGCTGTAAATGCAAGAATTTTAAGACACAAATGATTCCCAAACTCTTCCCACTGCAGACTTCAACCCACAATCCACTGAGGCTCCACAAGAAGGGAATCTCTGGACTGTGGTGACTGCTGGATGAGGCTGTCCTCCCAGAAGTGAACGTGGCAGTAGGTAAGCGATCCTTTTTTGCCGAGTAAAAGCCTACAAATCTGCCAATAAAAAAAATTCACCTAGGTCTAGTTAGGTACCTGAAATTGTCAGAAGAATCTATGACTTGACAGGTTTAGAGGGGAAAATAAGTACTTTGCTATTATTTTTATGCTGATTTGTGCTCTCAGTTCTCCAAGCAGAGTGCAGTTTGCGTATCATCATTGGTGAGGGTCTGATCTCGCAACAGTACATGTGGGTAAATATACTTTATCATGTGAAATTTACACAGAAGTAAAAGGCCACTAAGGTTGACAAACTGGGGTATTATTTAGCCAGTTTCCCCTGTTACTCAAAATCTTTCACTAAGAAATAGGTGGAGAAAATACAATTTGTAAAGTTGATTGTAAATCATGACAATTGTAAAACAGGCAGGAGACTTCTGAAAAATATGATGTATTTGAAACAAGCAGCGACTATTTGTTAAAATGTCTAGATCTTCAAGTTGTCAGTGATCTGTTCTTAGTGTCTGAAAAGCGAAATGAGATTCCTGGGAAGAAAAGAGAGCAGAAAAATGGAAAAAAGTATATATGGGAAATCCGTGAGACCAAAACACTTCTGTATCAAAGTGAATTATTTGTATCCAAACTGATTACTTTGTCCTTGTTTCTCACTTAAGCAACCTAAGAACACCAAAGTGTTCAGGACAACGCTTCAAGCTTTATTTCAGAACCACAAGGGCTAAAGCATACTTTCAGAAGTAACAAAAAGATCGAAATCTCACATAATACACTCAGGTAATAGGATTTTAAGAAAAGAAAAATAAAAACAAATGCAAAGCTTGTAATGAAACCATTGGAACTGGAATGATAGAGGCCCTCTACCTCCTTCCTTTAGTCTCAAAATGGTTTTGTTTTTTTTTCTTTTGAAAGAAAATGTTCTGGAAGCTCTTAGGCAATTCCTCATGTGAAAAAGAGTTCTGCTATTAAAACAAAACAAAACCTCAAAAAACTCAAACAAAAAACCGATAATGGAACAGTCAAAAAGCCAAAAGTCTACCTATATTTTCAAAGAAATTGTGCCTACACAAAAGAAAGTATATTAAAAACATCCTCTATTTGGCATCATTTTGGTATGCAGCATCCTGGATGCACCGTCCAGATGCCAGACCAGAACAAATGGAACAAAATCAAAGCAAGCCCAACAAATCATCTTATAATGTGTCACTAAGGCAGTTAGATTAAGTGGTGTTTTGAATTATTGCTCACTGTGGGGAATAAGATAAACTGCATGAAGCACATTAAAGAAAATAAGTCTGCTTCCAAAAGTAATAGCTAGTTTCATGGAGTTAGGCAACAAGCATCACCCAGTAAATTACGGACCCAAAAAACATGTAGGCCTTGACCTCAAATTTATTTTGTTTATTAATCCTGCTGACAGGCAATATTATAGTATAAATACACATCTGACTAAAAGGTACGTTTGAAACATTTTTTCATAGACTGGTGTGGGTTGGAAGGGACCTTAAAGATCATCTGGTTCCAACCCCCCTGCCATGAGCAGGGACATCTTCCACTAGACCAGGTTGCTCAAAGCCACATCCAGCCTGGCCTTGAACACTTCCAGGGAGGGGGCAGACACAACTTCTCTGGGCAACCTGTTCCAGTGCCTCACCACCCTCATAGTAAAGAATTTCTTCCTTATATCTAATCAAAATCTTCCCTCTTTCAACTTGAAGCCATTACCCTTGTCCTATCACTACAGGTCCTTGTAAAAAGTCCCTCTCCAGCTCTCTTGCAGGCCCCTTCAGGTACTGGAAGGCTGCTTTAAGGTCTCCCCAGAGCCTTCTCTTCTCTGGGCTGAACAGCCCCAACTCTCTCAGCCTGTCCGCATAGCAGAGGTGTTCCAGCCCTCGGATCATTTTTGTGGCCTCCTCTGGCCCTGCTCCAACAGGTCCATGTCTTTCCTGTGCTGAGGGCTCCAAAGTGGGATGTGGGACTCCAAGTGAGGTCTCACCAGAGCAGAGCAGAGGGGCAGAATCCCCTCCCTTGCCCTTCTGGCCACGCTTCTCTTGATGCAGCCCAGGATCCGGTTGGCCTTCTGGGCTGAGAGTACACATTGCTGGCTCATGTTGAGCTTCTCATCATCCAGCACCTCCAGGTCCTTCTCCTCACGGCTGCTCCCAATCCAGTCTCCACCCAGCATATATTTATGCTTGGGATTACCCCGGCCCATGTGCAGGGCCTTGCACTTGGCCTTGTTGAACTTCATGAGGTTCCCATGCGCCCACCTCTCCAGCCTGTCAAGGTCCCTCTGGGTGGCATCCCTTCCCTCCAGTGTGTCGACTGCACCACACAGCTTGGTGTCATTGGCAAACTTGCTGAGAGTGCACTCAATCCCACTGTCCATGTTGCCCACAAAGATGTAAAACAGCGCCGGTCCCAGTACCGACCCCTGAGG
>Ga0065711_1029573_pt1 | contig 35656 bp, 12 predicted proteins | sample Hoacrofraction12_FD_59098 | JGI IMG/M metagenome (GOLD analysis project Ga0065711, IMG submission 59098) | Hoatzin crop microbial communities from Cojedes, Venezuela - Epithelial fraction 12 v2 (version 2) | ecosystem: Host-associated > Birds > Digestive system > Esophagus > Crop | place...
CCCGACTGCTCCTGTGATACTGATGGTTTGGCAAATTTACAGTTCATTCATCCTGTCCACATATTCTTTGTATGGCTACTGGGATACAGTGGGAGATTGTATCTAAAAGCTTTGCTAAGATCAAGATAAATGACATCATCTGTTCTCCCTTCTATCTACAGAACCAGTCATTTGATTCTAGAAACAGTTACTTTAATCAGGTGCGATTCACTAAAAACCATCTTCTTGTCCTCTGTACCCTTTCACTGGAATATTAAATAATGCCAGCTATAAATGAGCTCAATAAAATATATTTATAATAATAAAACAAAGATTTAATATTAAATCTTTCAACAGAGAAAACAGTTTGCTTTACAATAGAATAAATTGTGCTTACTGTTAGCTTTTGACATTTTTATGAGTTACATTTAAATTTCCTCTCCACAGGAGTTGGGATTGGAAGAATAGATTACAGATAAATGAGAAGTAAAATAATCTGTTAATTATTTATGCCTCTGTGCTGCTTGGTAATGATTAGATTAATAAAGGAGCCTCAGGGAAGCCCCTTGATATGAAGTGGTAAACTCAGTGTGGGGAGAATAACCGAGTGGACCATGGAACACCTGCACATAAATTGAAATGAATTACCAGAAGTATAGCAGATGAACAGCCACATTTACCTGTATAAGTTCAATTATTTTTTAGGCAACAAGTACAAACAAAACTTCAGACCAATTGATATATCATATGATACAGTCCATATACTAGGAAAGTATATAGGAAGTTCAAGCTTTCATATCTTGTATTTAAAATGCAAAGAACATAGGGCAAATCAAGGATCAACAGGAATAGGAAGAATCAACTACAGTCTAAAAATGTTTTGACTCTGGAAACATTTCAGCAATAATTTTTACAGTGCTTTGGATTTCTCCAGAATCATTGTGCTTTGCATAAATTCAAGGTTAGTCAACCATTCACAAAACACCAGAAACAAATGACTGGTCACTGTCCTCTTACTTAGAAAAAGGATCACTTTGAAACAGTATCAGTAATACTGCTTATGGAGAGAAACAGAAATCTAGTAAATCTAGTAAAAAAAAGGTCTACTTTTCTTTTTTCTTTTAATAGCCTTATGTTAGATGTTAATGGTAAAGGAATATGCTTTTAAAGGAAAGAGCATACCACACAAAACAAGTTTATATCTTAAGAGTATTAGTCTCTGTAGGTGCCTCATAGCTGAGACTCCTGCAGCGGGCCATGTCAGTAACTGTCTGTGCCTTGTTTCTGTAACTACTTCTTTGCAGATGATTTTCATTTCAGACAGAGGTTTATTTCCATACAATATTAACTGTGCTGGTTTATTGCTAGCATTTTAATAAGGTACGTCATAAAATCAAAATTAGAAAAGGTGTTTCTTGTTTTAAAAGGAGTCACCTATACTTATTGCTTGTGCACCACAAAATCTTGATGATCTAAGCCAAACTTGTCTTATACGCAGCTGCAAACATGTTTTAAAATTTGATCATTATCTGCTGAGATATCAAAATACTTGAAAAATGCTGTCGTAGATAATAATCCTGCGTCAGGATAATCTTACAACAATACAGAACTGTGTTATTTGAGATGCAATGAGCTGGTAAGATACTGGCACATTCAATAACATTGCTAGAGAAATCAGTTTATGTTTCATGGGCCAAATTTTGGAAACTCATAGCATGGACTTTGTGATATTTAAGTGTCGTATTAGCTGTATGCCTTCTTGGTTTAATTACGTAGCAATCATTATCTTTACAGTGTGGTGTATGGGGTAGTAGTAACGCAGAGGTAGATTGACTGGGAGAAGGAGTGACTACAGCTCAGAGAGCATTGCCAGATGCAGGGCACGCTCTCAGGGTTGCACGACTGGGAGATCTGCCACGCCTCTGCATGCTGCTTCTCCACTGTCATTCCCAGTGATTGCGACTGTGTCTGCCACAGATTATTGTTAGACTTGTCTACATTTGTGCGTGTTTTTTGTTGTTCGTTAGAAACATCTCAAAATTAGAATGTAAGTGGTGATAGAATAATTTAGAACAGTTTGGGGGGAGGGAGGAAATGATTCATCCCTAGGAGAGAGAAGAAAGATCACAGAAAGATTTGGAATAGACTCCAGTGATGGTCCAAACCCTAAATCTTACCCTTATGGGAAAAAACATTATGGCGGTGTTTTCTTAGAAAAAATCCTTGTTAATGAGCATGGTGTCTTTGTCATCAGAGCACATCATCTCTTTGCCCTACTTTGCCTTACCTCTTCTGCTGCTGGGGTGTGGAAGAGAAGCGTGAGTGTCTCTCTCTGTGTGTTTGTGGGACATCTAACTTGGCTATGACATCTTTCACCTGATGGCAGCAGGGGTAGCTTGTCTTAGATCTTCCAGCCAGTCTTAGGGACAACCTACACCTCTCCTCGTCTCTCCTGGACTTTGTCCTTCTTGGAATGAGTAACCTATCTCTTTCCCCTCCATATTTGAGGGAAGCAGCCTGAGACGAACAAAGCAGATGATGAGGAGAGGGAACAAAGTGTAACTGCTGAGCAGGAGAGCAAAGGCACCTTTGGAGACTTCTCTCATCACCCCCCAAAATCCCCACTAGACCTCACAGTTCCGGTGTTCCCACAGACTCCTGTTTCTTCCCCATCGGTTTCACCACCCTGGAGTAACTCCTATATCCTCTCTTCTCTGATAACAACTGCATCTTAAAGCGGTGAAGGTGATACAGCTTTAGTCTTTACTACGTTTCCTAACAGGAATAGTTATTAAGGATTATTATAAGTACTTTAAAGGTCATAAAATGTTAAGATAAGTCTTCCTATTCTATTTTTGTGCCACAAAAGGTTGTTATAATGGAACAGTCTTTCCTCCTGTTTTCAGAGCAAAGAGTTCATTGTTTTCTGACTTTAAAGAAATATACCTCATATTTGGTAACTTCTCTAAAACCACCAAGACCACAAATATCTATGAGTGTTTGAGTCAGAACTCCATCTGGAAAAGAGAAGCGACCACTGTCTTTGTCAGTGAGTTGTGGAAAATATCTTTGGCTGTTTTAATCATGACCAAAAGTAAATAAATAAAACGATGTGTTAGTGAGATTGAGGCTTAATTGTACAAAAAAAAAAAATAGATAGATTATATCTAAGGATACTAAATATATTATAATCAATTATATCATTAAATTTCTAGTACAAAGCCTTCTTTTCTGACTAGAAGTGGAAAATGAAGTAGCATTTCCAGCTAGTATTGTTAAAAGAAAAAACATTACTCTGTAGAAGTATATAGAAAGAAAAAAATGAGAGGGCTAGAAATGAATGATACTTCCAGGCTTGATTCTTCCTTATCTTATAGAAATGTATGAAAGCCATCCCATCCCTTCTTTACCTTGGCAAATGCTGCACTCGCACACAATTATAATAAATGCTATGGGAAAAAAAAAGGGACACTTGCAAACTAACTGTATCTGGAAGTATCAAATCCTTCCCTAAATAGGAACCATTTCTCTTCCTTGTAGGTTTCTATGTCGCTAATCCCGAAAGTGAAACTCGTTAAACTGCAGTGCTATTTTAATGCCAACTCAGTCGTGCAGTAAATTCTGGTCACCCTGACCAGAAGACAGAAAGCATGATCCACCACTAGAAACCAAGTTAACATTTAATCTGTCGATTGTAGGAGTTTCATGGTAGTTACGCAGATGGAGTCAGTAGAAATTGGTTAAATGGGAATTGCAGGGTTATAAACCAGTGGTTTATAATAGAGTAGGTTATTGTCATCCCGATTACCAATCAAAGGACTGAGTAGAGATTGTACAATAAATCCACGAGCAATAAGAAAATGTTCATGTTGTTAAAGTTGGTTAGTATGAAACAGATGGCCCGGGTTTTTATCAGCTCAGGTTTCAATCTTTAGTTTAACTGCAGTAATTTTATGCTCTCTTTGCAATGCCCATGCAATTCACCTCATTACTCCTGGGTAAGCCATGCTTGTTAAAATAACTAAAAAAACAATGTTTGTGTGTGTTTTTATATGGAAGACTTTTTTTGTGGCTGATGCAATTACTACATCAAACAGCTAAGAGAAATATTAAAAAAAAAATTGCAGGAAAAGATCTGGTTTGGATTTCAAGTAGAATAAAAGCAGTTTGTGGTCAGACCAGAGGAGAACAAATGAATATAAAAAATACTCAGTCTTGAATGAATGACCCTAACTTAATTCTTTTTGCCACAAAGCAAATCTTAAATACAGCAAATAATTTGCAGTATAACCCTGCAGAGATTCATGTGGTTACTAAAGGATCATAAAAGATAAGACAAAATATTTGGTACCTGTATAAAAGTCATTGAACTGAGCAAATCCAGGAAGAGAACAGCATATACAAGTTATGACACAAGCTATGTTCTGTGGTAAGCAATATAAATATTTCAGTCTCTACGCATACTTGCACTGCACTAAAGATTGATGTAGGAGAAATGTTTGCTGTATCATTACAAAAGAAATATATCTCAAACTGGATGATTTTAGACTTTGAAGTCATGCAAATGTATCAATTACTTAGAAATTCTCTTTAAATGTTGACTATTCTGTATTCTTAAGGGAGAACATACATTGCAATGTTGATTTAAGCATAAATTCTCTATAATATTTGAAGGAAACACTGGTGTTATTCAACTGGTTGAAAAACTCTGGAAAACACCTCCTTAGAATACTAATTTTCTTTGTCCTCTAGATTTCATCAAGATTTTTAAAAATTTGTGTGTGCGTGAAAAAGGTTTTTGAAGGCATGTATAAATTCTGAATTTCATCATGTTAACGGTTGAATTTCTAAACTGTAGATTTGCAGCCTAGATGGAATCAAATGGTCCTAAGTGCCTGTTAGAGCAGCTACCAGAGAATTCACCTGGGATGCTCTAGGCAATCATTCTGATGCTTTCTTACGTAGGCTGTGGAGCGTGGATCTGCGTGGTCCGCCAGCAGCACTGCCACCACAGCATACAGATACGGAGCAGTGTGCGGAGGTTCCTGATTCTGTTGGTGGCATGCAGATGGTGCAGCTCAATGATTTTTACTGAACGCACAAAAATGACCTATATTTTACCTGAGTCTGTAACTAACTTTGTTGTGCATGTCTCAAACTATTATCTGTCCATTGGGGCTTTTTTTTTTTTTTGCAAGGTCTTTTTTATTTTTTATTTATTCCTCCCAAGGAGTTTGGCAACGTGTTGGTGAATTTATACCTTAAGATGTAAACTTCAGGCTGTTTCACAGGGGCAGAATTATGCTGCAGTCCTATCTCACGTTACTCCATAAAGAAATCCCAGAAGTCCACCTGAATCACCCAATGCAGTTATTGCGTTTCAGATTATACATGGCAGGATACATATGAAGAATGGATACGGTCAGTCCTATTCTGTTACTATAATGAAATAGAAATTGATCAGGTTCTATAGCTGGATGTAATATAATTATATCAGGGGTCCCAAAATACTTATAGTAGCTGAATGTGAATCTTTACTGTGAACTCACCCTAATACACCATCGCGTAAGTCCTGCTCCCTACACCTACCAGGCCATTCCTTATTTTTATCAATAGCAGAGAGCCGAATCTGGTGTGTGTGCCTGCCTATGGCCATGTCTAGCCCTTCAGAATGAGGCCTACTTAATAAAAAAGCATCTATAATTAACCAAGCAGTCTATTTGTTTTAAGATGTCTATTACTTGCCCCAAAATTTCTAAACTTATTGCAACAGAATGCAGGCAAGAGCTTCTGCCCCTTTTTAGTAACAGGCTGATAACTCAGTCTGCAAGGCAGCAGTGTGTCAAATCATGCATCTTGGCTCTGTGGTTAGATCAGATATTTTCATTTGACTACTGACTTGAAAGCTGCCTCCTACCAAGAATAATTCTCAGCTGTCATCTAAATGGGAATTCACAATGACATATCAGGAAAAAGTAGATATCCTGCAAGACACAATTTCTGAGTATCTTAGAGCAAAGCCTATGACTCATTTTCTGAATCTTTCATCTTCTAAATCCTCACCATCAATGTGCTTATAATTGTGAAGCCATAAAGACGAAAAACTTTTTATGCCTTCTTGTAGGGTGCTCACATAACCCCAGCAAATTCTGGCATTCAGTCTCACTCAGAGCGTGGATTCACATACATAGTTGGACTTTCCTACCTTTTCTTTATAAAACTTGCTAGAAGTCATGTCAGCAGAAAACAGCCTGAACAATGCCCCGTCAAAAAATCAATTTCCCTAACTTGCAGCACACGGATCTGTTGTGATGAGTTCTGTAGTGTTCATTAAAAGATCTTTTGATGAAGGAACGCAATAATGTTTCCTATAGCTAGGTAGAAATCTGTTTGGATGAAGTAACCCTCTCATTTTCACATTCTTTGAAATGAATTATGATGCTTATTTGAAGAAGTTGGAAAATGACAGAAAACTTGCTCAGGTTCCAGTCTAATAACCTTTGTACAATGCTGTGTTCTTTCCTTCCTGAATGGCACCTGTGATTGATGCAGTCATACAAGGAAAAATACCTAAGCTCCATCCTTCCTAGCACAGACAGACTGTATCAAGGAGCTTAATGAGCTTTAACTTCATAGCTTTATTTGCAACAAAGCAATGCCAGTCCCAAGCTGTGTTGTTATTGAGATAAAGCAGCATGTTCAAATCGGTGCAGGTTGATCTAGTGTAAAGCTATCTTTGACAAAAAGGCAGTGGATGTGAATATTCTAAGCCAATTTTGAAAACGGTGTCACTATAGTGAAGTATGGAAATGCACATTTTCATTTACTGTGGGAGTACAGAAAGCCTTAGAAAATGTTGATTATGTTTTCTAAATTGACTAGGGGAAGTTTTGTAAAATATATTAATTCTCTAGCAGCTTATACCAGTAACAGTATCTTATCAAGTTTTTCTCAGTTGAAGAATGCTCTAGGGTTGTGGCTGATGGTGCTGACCCCTCCTCCTCTCATTATACGTGAAAGCATCAATAACATTCTGAATTATTTGTAGAGCAACAATAAATACCCACATTGAATTCAGAAAAAAAGATCTTATCCTGAAATAAAAAGCTTTGCTCTGATTCAAAATGCAAGAAATAAAGGTCGATGCTATCTTTCATTAATGTATACCTCAAGAATTTCTTTGGTCTTCAGGAATTTTTGGAAACTTTTTCAACCTGTCCCCCGCATTCCTCTTCCCCAAACATCTAAAGTAAATAAAGACAGTTGTTTGTTTGGTTTTTTTTAAACAGAAGTTTCTTGGAATTATTTTCTTTAAATTCGAAAATATTTACTTCTTTGCTGGGTAAGGTTAATAATGCCACAACTTAGAGGGAAGCATTTTCTTAAAAACATTCTGCAACCTACTATGCTATACCACTAGTGATTCACAGTCGGAATATGCACAGGAAGTTTGGTGAAGGACCACATCTGCTATCTACTTAAAGGATAAACCTCATCAGTTATTTTGGAGCAGATACATAGATCAGAAGAGGGGGGAGGGAGGAAAGCTGCAGAGTTTTAGCTGAAGGACAGATCTCAAGCCTTCAAGAAATGTCAGAAACCACGTTCAATATCAGAATGAAGGTAATGTGATGGATTGCTTATCAACGAAAACCACTATTGTTTTTAGAAAGGCAGAATAATATTGGTAGCCAGAATCATGAATTATCATTCTGGAAGTCGTACTTCACAAATTATTCCAATACTACTTAAAATGACACACAAGAAATGTTAGAAGTTACTAAATAGTAGTAATACTAATATATTAAATTAAGATTTAAATACAGACTTTGCAGTGCCTTATATTCAGATCATTGTTTTCATGAGTGATAATAAATGGCTTTGAATTCACTTGTGAAGTGAATACAGCCCAGATTATATATTCAGGTACAGCAGAACTGAAAATTATGTGTGCAGAAGCAAAGGAATATTGGCAGTATCAAAAGGAGAGGAAACGTGGAAACCTAGCAAGCGGTTGCCATACATAAGCTCCTTTTGCTGTGCTCTGGTAGTGAAAGCCAATGCGTTCTGACATGTCACGTAAAAACGTAGTATAAGTTCCGGGACATGGTCTTTGCTATACAAACTATCAAAACTAGATGAGATCACGTAAGTCTGATATATACTTAGTATACATAAAACTCAGGAAATGTGTTTTGATCCTGTTAGTGGCACATATGTCGACTACCACCACCACCACCTTAATTTTCAGAACTTGTACTGAAGAATGGATCAACCCTGAAAACAAGAAGTTAAAGAGAACACTGCTGTTTTGGGGGTAGTTGCTACTGTGATGAGTTAAAAGGTTCTATAGTCTAGAAAACAAAAAGCAATTTGAAATTGAAATAACTTTTGGCGATAGAGATGTAGTTAGTTTATATCACTGTTTCAGTGTGTATTCTGGACTGCTACATTTTTCTGTGGACATATTTTTGTGGACATTTACACATCAAATCCACCACAGCAAATAACTATTTAAATGCATTAGCCATATCACACCGATGCACAGACCTGCAGTGTCTGAAAGACTGCATTGTTTGCCTAGGGCTTAGTCAGAAATCGCCTTACACGATGAGCTAATAGAGGAATCTGAGGCTGGAGACTCACAAGATTATCTGTATCTGTTTCTTTCACGTGGTCGGACAGGGATGGGGGTAGAGGGTGAGTGGAGTCTTGGCATTCACTCGCTGTCAGGCGAGGCACAGTGATGCAACCAGGAATTGTCCAGACCCAGCAGAACTCAGACCAAAAGCTGTGTCCAAATAGGTTGTGCTTATTCCACCCCATAACCTGTGCATTGTAGTCTAGGATTACACTGGAGAAGTAAACTTGATTCTTAATAGAAACTAGCAATCAACTACTGCCTAAATCAAAGTCTGTCTGCCCTTGGAAGGAGTAAACACACGCTGCCCCCTTATGATAAGGATGTACTAATTTACAATTTAGAAAAATAATCACCCTTTTCTGCTGCCAAGAGCGCTATTTATTTATTTATTTACACACTTGCTAACTGCACTGTACGGTAGATGTGATTTTCCACATTGCCTTTCCGTCAATATTCCCACTGCATGTGTGTGAATATTCATAATGCTACACTTCCCTGGCTGTTCTTCGATAAAGCAGCACCTGGTGTTGAAAGGATGATAAAATCAGAGACCTTAGGGAGTGAAGAACATTACTGCTCTGTGAAAGTTAAGGGACTGGACTTTACGACTGGGGATATCTCTTCTAGTCGTCTAACCCTGTTTTAAGTCACAACACGTGTACCTGTCTCAGCAAGTAAAAAAGTACTCTGTTTAAGAAAAATAAAATAGGATTGAAACAGAATCCTATTGTTTGTACGTGTGTCTTCTCAGATAATATTTTAAGGCTTAAAATTGAGGCTTTTACAGTCCTTTGATTGTGTCATCTAAATGAATTTCATAATGATTATGCTTGAGAAACCTAAGACTTTTATGAATACGATCTTGAGCTTAGTAGAATTATGACTAATGGAATAGTCTGATGACTGCCTGAATTATATTTTAGTCGCTTTTGATAATTGACTCAATTCATACAGATTAGTGCTCATGTACACTAGAAATGAAACAGCGAAAGAGAACAGAATACAGATACTAAGCTATAATTTTCTTCTGCTGTTTTATCTGCTTCCCCTTACAGTCTAAAACAGCAGCGTCTCACGTGTGACCAAGTATCAAAGTAGTGCATTGATAATGTAAATACCATACTTGAAAAGAAAACAGAAAACAGAAAAATACAAAACAACACTGACAAAAGTATTCCACTGTTCACCAAGTACTGTTATGGCATTTTTTAAAAGCTTAGCCCAAACTGTAAAGCGTAGGCTGCACTGCAGTATATGGAAAGCTCTTTTCTAGCTGCCTTCTCCAGGTTGCATTGACAGATATGATAATTTCAGTTAGTCTTCCTTGCTGGTGCTAGAGAAGTGGCTTTGTGTACCCTTTGCCATCTTAGGTAACATGCCTCAGCGGTGGATTCAGTACCACTGACTACTCACAAGATGGGCTTGGCAGCAATAGACTCCAGATGGTGAACTAAAAAAACCTGCTTTTCTGCAGCAGCAGTAGCATCTGGGTATGTGGCTGCCTTTCTTTTTGGTGTCTGCTCAAGCTACTGGGCTCGTTTGCTTGTTTTATATCACCACAGACATCAAACAGCTCATGAGAAAGGCTCCTTTTAGGATGCATTTTCTTGTTAATGAGAAGTGATTAAGTTTTTTGATCTGCTTCATAAATTTAGAAGTTTTGGAGTGGAATTGGTAAAGTATGACGTGCGCTTTTACTGTCATGAATTGTATTTCCCATGGACTGAATATCCATTAGTCACTGGAGCACATTAGTAGTTTCACTAGAAAACACTCTGGTTTTCGTGTGCTCTGAGAATTAAGCAGCATAAGTGGGAATGATCTGGAGATAACCTCCAGCAGATTCACACTTGAAATAAAACTATGAATTTAAATTCACCCCTGCAGTTGTTCCCCAGGCTTATGCAGGCCTGCAAGAAGTTTACAAAATAAGTGTCAAGCTAGATAAGGAATATAAAGCACAACTATTCTGCCATGAAATTTGAGGTGCAGGATTTTAGGATGAAGAACACTTATCAGATATGTCATGCTGTATCAAGAGCTTGATCACGATGAAAACAAAACACCTTTTTATGTGATAATAAGATGAAGCTCTGCAACTAGTCATCTTTTCACATCAGAGTGAAAACTAGTTCTGTCATTACTCTTTTGGCAGGGAAAAAAAACATAGAATCTGTTTGTTGGTGTTGAACAGTGTCAAAAGTGATGGGAAACCAATGCTGGTCAGTCTCTGAACTTTGGTAAAGACTCTTTGAAGATGCTAAGAACATCCACACTAGCAATACAAGCCAAAGCTACCTGCAGTTGTCTGTATGCGCCACGTCAGGTCTCTTCAAAGACAAATCCCATAACTGCTGCTGTTTAGCTGTACCTGTGGGGTGAGAACAGGCAGGATACAGCCTGACAGGTGGGTCATACAGCACGTAGATATGTACGCAAACACGTGCAAAGAGGCAATGAAGAACTGCATCTTCCACTTCTGAGCACTTTTGTTGATAGGTTGAATTTGTCCACGCTTTAGGAAAACACTGTTACGAGCAAAAGAGAGGTTGTTCATACAGGGAATTCAAACTTCTTTGTTTCTCTAGTAAAACGAGCATGGTATCTTATCACCAAGTTCAGCAGTAATCTACTCTTGAGGTTCAGGGATTCAATTCTTAAATTGTAGAATCATAGAGATGAGTGTCTTGCTACTAGCATACTGGAGCCACAGTTTTACTTATGATTTTTTCTGTTAAAAATCCCAAAAGGAGCTTGACAAATCAAGGTACTCAGATCTCAAATTTAGAATTCCCAAGTTAAAGCCCAAATTCAACTTCTAAGTAGGATTTGTCATGCCTCCATGTCACAGAAAGAACCATCTGGTTACAGAACATAGTTGAGGTGCTACTCTATAATGGGAAAGGTCCCATTAAATAAATAATTAAAATAAATAAAATAAATAATAATAAAGAAATAAAAATAAATAAATTAAAATAAATTAAATAAATAAGTGTAATTATTTGTAGTACTTAGAAAGTGATAACTTTTACAGATTCATCAGGTAAAGTCTTACACTTTTTATGTGTGATTGTTTTGCAAATCCTGTCTTTGATAATGGGTCTCTATAAAACTACAAACCTTTCCTGTTAATAGACATGCTAGATTGCCTTGGTCTTATCCAAATGTTTGCTTATTGTAAGTTTATGTAATTCTACATCCCAGAAGCAATAGAAAAATAATGCATACTAGTAGACTTCATAGTACGTTTATCTCTCTCATTTATGCTGTGTGTTGCACTGGCTCAAATATTTCTTTTTGCAAAAACGTTCATTTTTTTATTTTTATGTGAGACTATATCTTACATTCTAATGTGCAGCACTAGGAGTTTCCTAAATGTATTGAAAATTAATACATACAGCTTAGATAAATCAATACTGAAATAATTCTAAATGCTAAACCTAATATTCTAAACCCAGAATATAATTACAGTTATTTAAAAGTAAGCAAGTTTGTTCTTTATGGCCACTAGTAATCTAAAATATTCACTTGCATTAAAGAACTGTTTGTATAGTAACAATTTCATGGTTTTGAATAATGAAGGCAAAATTATTTAAGATATTGGTCTCCTCCAAATGACCATGTTTATATTAACACTTTCTCACCACGTAACGTGGATGGCCCTCTCTCTATGCTGTCTTAATGTTTTTCTTAACATTTTTCAATTGTTTTGTTAAGTTCTTGATTGTTTCTTAATTTAATTGCATCTTAATAAACATTTTCTAAATGTTTTTACTGCTTAATGGGGGCATATAAGAAAGATGGAGAGAGGCTTTTTACCAGTGCCTGTAGTAATAGGACAAGGGGTAACGGTTTTGAACTAAAAGAGGATAGATTTAGATTAGACAGAAGAAGCAAATTCATTACTGTAAGGGTGGTGAGGCCCTGGCCCAGGTTGCCCAGAGAAGCTGTGGCTGCCCCCTCCCTGGCAGTGTTCAAGGCCAGGTTGGACGGGGCTTGGAGCACCCTGGGCTGGTGGAAGGGGTCCCTGCCCATGGCAGGGGGTTTTGAACGAGATGATCTTTAAGGTCCTTTCCAACCCAAAGCATTCTATGATTCTGTGATTCTTCAGCATTTCTTCAGTGTAAAATGGAATAATACGTGCTTGTTCTGTTGGAGAACGCTGCTAGAAACTACAAAAAAGGTAAAAAGAAAAAGAATAATGTTACACTGTTATGTTTATGATGGGACATGACCTTCAGGAAATTTACATACCTTTCACATGTGCTGATCTAAAGGGGGTAAGTCCTGCTGTTCTAATCAGACAAAAAAACCTGGCAACAATAAAATTGCCCAATTTAGGACTGGGCAATGGGAGTCTAATAAAGAAACAGAGAAGTGGTGTGCATACATTTCAAGCTTTTGTACGAATTTACATACTTGGGCTGCAGAGAAGAGAAGAAAGACTGGGGTGCTAAGAGGAGGGGGTGTGTCTATGCCTGTATCTGTTCAGCCCTTACAGGAGTTTTCAGTGTAACACAGATGAACATACTTATTGTAAATAAAATTACCTTTTATAGCACAAAATTGCTGTATGGAAATGCCTTACTTTTTACCCCTTCAACAGAAAATCAAGAGCTGGGGTGATTACAATCAAGGGCAGAATGACTTTTGGTATAACATATATAATGAAGTACAGGCTGTGAGTTTTTAGGTGATGCTATTGTTGCACCACAGAATTGTAGAGAAGGACCCCCGTGTCTTTCTGGAGACCTAGGCTTCTTTCTCAAAACCACTATCTGGTTCCCAACAAAAGAAAGATGATGGTGGAAATACAAAAAGATTAGCCTCCTCATTTTACGTATGAAATGAGGCACAAGAAGATTTTGAACTTTGTCCTGTGTTACTCATTTGCCTCAAAACCTCAGGGTTCCCCGAAGGGAACCTGAAATTATCGGTAACACCTCGAAACTCGGTGAGTAATTCTGAGATACACGCAAGCCAGTTGGCATCACTAACTCAGTTAAAGTCATTTTCTCCTTGATCATTTTCCCCAACAGCTAGTTGTACAAGCTGTTTGTGCTTGCTTCATTGCACCGATTAATGCTAGTGCATACTTCTCATTGCACGGCCGAAACCTATCAAACTCTGGAGTATATACAGACTTCTTTAAACTCCTAGCTCGGTGGTCACACAGGAAGAATGTTGTATCTTCAGCTAGGTTAGTGCTCAGACCTAGCTGAGAGCAGCGTAACCTGCAGAAGTGCTAACATAGGAAAAACAGGCCAGGTACGCTGGGCCAAGAGCAAGGGTGGACAGATGCCCTACAACCAGCATCAACCTACACATAAATTGGCTGCAGTGGGTTTGGTTTCTATCGAATTTCACAAAAGGAGTAAGAAACAGCAAGTAACATGTCAAGAATGGAAATAAAATGCTCATTTTATCTCCGTTTTGATCCATTTAAAGGAAGCAGAGCCCTCTTTTATCACATGTAAAACCGAGGGGATAGGCTTCCACTTCGGCACTGATCCCCTTCACAGCCCATTCCTTTGGTGCAGCAGGTACTTGCCATTGTTCTGGCCTTCAGGGAATTTAGGTTAAACTGAGGAGATCTGAACTGCATCCAAAGATGCTACTTTACTCAGAGGATTTGACAGCCAACAGGGAGCAGACAAACTCTGCAGGCTGTAGAAGAATGCAAGAGAGAGCAGTCTATGACTCTGCACTCCTTGACGTTCTGCCCCTGCTTTAGGAAGGGCTTCTTCACAAATGAAGTCGTTTTCTCTTGTGTCACCCATATTGATTTGCTTTGCTTAATGCTTCCATGTACAGCTTTTGTAAGCTGATCATTCAATTTGCATTCCAATTGTCCAGTCTAACTGCGGTAAGGGGAGATTTGGCAGAAAGCACTGAGCAGAACAACAACTCAATTAGTCATGAGGTTGGTCTTAGTGCTTCATTTTTCTGGATAATGAGTAGATTATCATAACTACCATGTTACTATTGATTTTGTTTTTTAATTGATGTTTGGAGCCTTATTTTTTTTAATTAATTTTTTTGAATAGTAGAAATGTGCATATCTAAACAGACCTCCACTGTTTAAAATTCTTGGATGTTCACTGAATCAGTTTAAAAGGAGTAGAAACAGCCACTGGTGCATGAAAATACTTCCAAAGGACTCATTTTTGTTAACTACAATAGGATTCATCTAGCACTGTTTAAATTATGTTCAGCTTCATAAAAATGCAAGTACAGTGACCTGTCTTACTAATTTCTGACAACATAGATTTTCTGTTAGGAACATCAGCTGTGCTTTTTGGGGGGGATCAGAGTATTTTGTGTTTTATACTATATCAGTGATTTGCAAAAGTGTCATAAACTTTGTAAAATAACAAAATAAAAAATAAGAAAAAATATTAGCATATGTATGGATGGATATTGTGAACTTGTGTTTTATAAGTTTAGGTGCTGTTTGTTAAATTTTCTGTGATGCCTTTTCAAGATGCCCTGAACTTAGGGGAGACTACAGCTGCCTGTTTCCTAAAGCTACTCTGAAGCTGTCATTCTGAAATAGTCTTTGCATCTGTAATAAATATTCTCAGAGAACATTTTTTGTTGTCTGGGGAAAATAATGGAAAAAGAACTGCTGTCATAACATCATATGGTTCATGATTCTCCATCGATGGATATTTTGGGATTTTTTGAGGGGTTTTTTGTTTGTTTGTTTGTTTCTTCTTTGGGTTTTCTTTTTTTAGTTGGTTGGTTTGTTTTTTTAGTGACAGACACCACCAGAAAACTTTGCTAACTGAACCTGATTTTGTGTATTGAAAGGGGGTCAAATTCCCGCAATTATGACTCGTCAGAAATAATCGTAAAAAGGGCAATGGTTGCTTTGAGACATTTTTGCCAGAGCATCACTGCTAAAGAAATGATGTCTCCTGAACAAGTGTCCAGATCAAGGAGGTTCAGCTTCAGTTGTGAGTGTAGGAAAGGGGTAGCCTATGTTCTCCTTCTTTAGAAGTGACAGAATGAAGCTACACTTTGCCATTGTTTCAAGGTATACATGATGGATTGGTGTCTTAAAATGAATTTTTTTTTTTACCTGAACATCTTACTACTTCAACATCTTATAGTAACAAGTGTTACTACTATTCTGCCATTGTTGGCTGTGGGTTTATAGCTAAGTTAAAGAGGATCAAAGAACAACCACTGTCCTAGAGGCCAAGTAGCATACGTCTATACTACTTAGTGTTTGGCTTGTCTCCCCTCTGGATCCCATATGGTCCCCTCTTGTTCAAAAATACAATTAGTAATTTTAGGTTTTAGTTTAAGTAGTCTGAAATAATGTAGCCCATGCATACTTTTTTATAGTATGAAAGTCCGGCTGTTGCATACCCTAACATCTAATGCAAAGACATTTTGAGTTTGAGGGTGCAGAGTTTCCTTGACTTTTGAAGTGTGGTGAATAACAGGAGGATGCGACTCTTGTTCAGGCTTGTACATGCTGCCTACAGCAGTAGTCAATGGGGGCTGTGTGTGCTCTCCCCTTTCACCCTGCTTGTGTGCTTGAGTGGGAAACCTGGGAAAAACCTGTACCAGGAGGCATGCAAACAGTCACTCAGTGTCGAGGGGTGGTGGTCCAGCTCTTGAGCCAACTCCCTAGCCTTATTTAGCAGTGTAGATGTAGACATTTCTCCATATTTTTTTATAGTATATCTGTCATTACATTTCACAGTTTTACTGCTATAGCCAGGAGCACCTGAGTTGCTCATTAAAGACATTTGGGTTCGAGATCTCAGTTCAAGATATTGTTAAAAGTTTTTAAACTCTACTTTTTGGTATACAAAATATGTATATGGGTGGGGTTCATCTATTTTGGAATCTAAACTTTGCTTGTGAGTTACATAGATTTGTTTGTATTAATTAGAAATCTGTGTTTAAAGGTACAAACATCATATTTTCCTCCTATTTCTTCCTTTATGTACCGTGATCTATCTCTAAACCCAACAAGTGATTTGAAGAATTATGCAGTAATTCTTTAAGGCATGATGTGCAGTAAGCATTCTGGATTCGTTTTAGCTAATCAGGTGGTAGACTATTCATTGCTTTAGCATCACATATATCAGAAAGTAGTGGCAAACAACTTATTTAATATGCTTACATTAGTTATGTACAGAACAGATGTAGGTCCTGTTCGTAAAATTGCACCCAATCAGTACCATTCCTTGCAATTTGTTGCCAGGAAACCACACTTTTGTTCTCCATGTATTTCTTTTACAATGTCTTCTCTGTGTTCTGTTCTTAAAAGATCAGAATTGCTAAACTCTGACCACACAGAGCTTCCATTTTTGTCAGTAAGATCCAATCAACCGTGTTTCTTTCGTACACCTGCTCTTCAAGGTGTCCTTCAGAGAGGTTTAATTATGCACAATATTCTGTGAATCTGGACATTTTGCAGCACTTTTTTCCATAAATGAACCTGCACAAAAATGGGGCGATTACTTAGAAGGGTGTGGCTGTTCTTAGCTCCTGAAAGTGGCCATCAGCCAAGATATCGCTGTTTAACCAGTCAGTGAAGAGTTATTTCACTGCCACCTCATTGTAATCTTTGTCTTTTCTGTTGTGTTAATTTGCAAACATCAAAAACAGTGGGGTTTTTTATGTCTGTGTAGCAGCTACCATAAGCATTCTAAAGTGATTAGATTCTCTAACGAGTATGGTAATTCAAAACAAAAAAAGAGAAGAAAGGAGGAGGGGGAATGAATTAATCACACAGCTGGTAACAGATCTGCTGTGGTCATTTAGTCTAACTTCCCATGTAGCAGACACCAGGGAAGTACATCCATTTTATCTGTATTGTACCTTGCTTTCATATTTAGTTCCTAGGTACTGGAAATTCTAAACTAAACATCATGGTAGAATTTTTCTTCCACAGAATGGGTGTTCTCTTACAGGCTGTACCCCTTAACTTTGATTCCTCTCTGTAACTTTAAAAATGGAGCTCCCTGAATCTTTCAAAATGCAGTATAAGGTTTTGCAGTATTTTTCCTAGTACTTTAATAATTTATCACTTTTCTAAACTTTCTCTTCAATTTAGCAATGTATTTCTTTTTGACTTTCTGCTGATCTTTACACTTTGAACTTCATATAAAGAAGAAAGAGACAAAATTTTGGCTCCCAGAACTTGGCAGGTGTCTATCTCTCTGTTCCACTATGAAGACTCAGAGGAAAGTTTGCACTTCTGAGATTAACATTTTGCAGAAACTAGTTTCCCATCTGAAAGTATTTTTACTTCACTAGAACGACATATTTTGTCAGAAGTAATATCAATTATGAATAATCCTGTAATTTCATTTGTTCCCCTAACAATGCCTCAGTCGTGAAATATTCTGAATTTGAAACCTGTGGACAGATATTCGAATCCAAAAAGTGCTTTGTGTAATCAAAATAGGGAAAGCTTAATATGCAGTGATTTATTTTCAAAAATCAAGTGTTTCACTTCTAATGAAACAAGGAATGTTAGAATTTGTTATCAGCTCTGTTATCAAACTTTACAGAAGTTATAAACTAAACACTCCAAATTCATACCTACTCTTATTGTGGTTGCATCTTGAGACACAGAAAAATAAAGACTTAAAAATCGAGTAGTTATTTTTTCACCTGCTGCTGTAGGAAATAATTTTCTCAAACAGCTTCTGGGTAAGGGCTTACAAAAATTATGTCTGTCTTTGGTTTCTTTATTTACTTTTTGCCCTCTTTGATGCAGGATGATAATCTACCTAATTCACTTGAGCTGTTAAAAGGGCAGTGGTTGTAATTAAAGGTGGAAACTGAGCATAGGTACCCTTCTGACAGCGTACGTATTTTGTACAAAGTATATAGGTTTTTACAAAGTGAAGCTAGGATAATTATACCATATTATAATTCCCTATATGATTATAATCATATCTCTTTTTTACTTCATTATTTATGTACGGATAAATTCTGAGAAGTGTTTGAATTCTGTGTCATTCATCTTGTATTATGCTTATTTATGCATCATTTATGATGTTGTATTGACTATAGAAACATATACCTAGTAAGCAGATATAGTTGTTCAATATAACGCATTCTGTGGGTAAAGATGTGAAGAAGTAAGATTCTTTCTGTGTTTCCTGTGTTTATAAGCTGTTCATGAAAATATATACATTTTATATTAAAACTGAATTTAGTACTGACCAGCCAGAAAGGCCACATAAGACACTTCTGCTCACTGAGGGAATGGTTCCTTCAGCTAACGTAGGAAAATCTTGGAGGAGTAGAAGAGGGTATGATTCGTAACAACAGGAGTGGAAAGGAACAGCACTGTACAACAGCGCTGATACATGACCTGTAGAAGTGTACAAGAACTTCTATACAGAAGACTTCAATAAATATATTTTAATGATTTTCATCTTTTTTTTTGTACCAATAAAATATGAAGTTCCACAGTTTTCCAGGGTTTGTTAAGAGTTATATGGAAGGAAAAAGAACTCTGTTACACTTTCCAGATCCTCAGCACAAGGCTTAGAAATCCAGTAGTGTTTTATCATAGCTGGATTTAACATGATTAAACTTTTCATCAGGTAGTTTGTTTCTGAGGTAGCTGCTGTAAGTGAACACAAGAAAGATATTAATTTGAAATCATTAGTGTTTTAGGTGAGTACGTACACATAAAAGCACATGTATATATTCACATACAAATTATAGATACAGATTTTCAGAATTTGCCCAGCTCTAAGACTGGATCAGGTTAATTTTATCACAGTAAAATGTGTTGATAGCCCATCTTTATTGCCTCCTCCAAGTCATTGATAAAACACAGGAGACCCCTGTAGCACTACACTTGTCACCAGACTCTGGGTAGAGGATGGCAATTAACCATTACCCTGTGAGTCTAATTATCCAGCCCACTTTTACTCACATGGTTACCAACCCACCCACATCCTTGGATCATCCTTTTGTCCTCTGTGGAAGATGGGTGCAACATTTGTATTTCTCCAGTTCTTGAGGACCTTCCCCAAACTCCATGACCTTTCAAAGATGATAGAGAGGGGCCTTTCAGGTACATCAGCCAGTTTTCTCAGCACCCTCAGGCTCAGCCCGTTGGGTCCCATTGACTCATATGAGTTGAGTTCTCTCAATTAGTCCTTGCTTCAGTCCTCGCCCACTGCTGGTAGCTCTCCTCTTTGAACACTTTCTCTAAGAAGAGAGGCCTGGGAGACCTAACTGGTGAGGATCGGGTCCTCACTTTGTGTAACAGTTACTTGATGCTTACAAGGACTACACAATATGACATTGTATGTAACATTTGTTCTTTCATAGAGAACATTTAGTATGTCTTTATGTTTTCAGGCAAAATGGATTGTCTCTTGTGGTTTTTTTTTTTCTTTTTTTGCTTTGTCTCTGTATTTTCAGTATTTGTAAAACAACATAAATCTACTGTTTAAAATTTAACATTTACTCTTAAAATTCAGCATTTTGCAGCTATGAAAATCCCTATTTTGATGGCTGGATTCTTTGAATTTTTCATGTAACTGACTGATAGGATGACTCACCTAGTAGAATCTAAGCTAAATTGGAATTCATTACCATTGTTTGTGGGATTAGGCTTAGAGAAATGAAAGAAGAAAACAGGTTTATGTTTTATTTTTTTTTCTACTTTAACAAAGTAAATCCTCATCAGAACCCTGCTGTTAGTGATTGCCAATTACCTGTAGCTGCAGGAGCACTAGTAAAGCATTGCCTTAATTAGGGAGGCCTAAAAATGCCCTTGGGAACTAAGCAAGCATAAATGTAGCTGAAAGGTTTTGTTTCTTCTTGACAGGCATCAAATTTTCTGCAGAAACCACTGATAGGCATTCTTGGAAACACCTTCCCTGAGCTGCTGTGAAAGTGCTGTTATTTGGATTAGGTAAATTCACTATCTTGCTATTAAGATTTTTTTTTTTAATGGTACCTTCTTAAAATATTATTTTTTGAATTGTAAGCAGATATACAATGCCCCTTCATTCAGAATTACCTGCTGTAATGTTTTTGCTATTCAATGCCTATTAAAGTTTTATAAGACTTCCTAGACAAGAAGTATTTTAAAACATATATTTAGTAAGAGAGAAATGTGAGGTGGATTTTGGAGTTTTGTTCTCGGTATGTCTTTTTAGATAACTTCTGTATGGTCAAGCAGACCTGTTCTTTGCTCTCTAACTCTACTTCTTGTATTACTACAGATAGTGACTCTGGGCTATGGTAATTGAAGCGTAGTAAAGCTTTTTAGTTAGAGAGAATCAGTTTTTAAACAGATATCTCGTTTGTCCAGATACTTTTGTTACTTCTTGAACTGCATTGCTGAAAGTAAACCTCTGTCTGCTAATATGTGTTGAGTAAACTTTAGAAAAACCTTAATCATAGCTGTGTGTTACAACAGTGCTGTAGATGAGCTTTAGTTCTGTAGAGGCAATGCCTTTCTTTCTCTCTTTCTCTCCTTCCCTTGTCAGTACCAAGTAAGTACAACAGGTCATGATCGTCTAGTAGTACATACGGGGTGCTTGCATTGTGGCTGAAAAATAAAGGTTTGGTAGGAATAAGGTAATGAGTATGAGATGTCTCATACTAAATGAATTCTTCTTACAGTAGAAGTGGCTACAGTCAGCAGAAGCTTTCCATGAAAGTCCACCATTCCTGCTCAATTCAGGCCTCCCCTTGCAAGTAGGGCATTGAAGTTGAAGGTTTTTCTCAAAATACCGGTCTTCCATCTAAAACAGTGTGGTTCAACGTGTCAGACACTAGTCATGCTGGATTTGTTACCCTGTTTGTCTGCTTTCTTTAAATGTAAATGCTTTTTCTTTGGTCTTTGAAGTAAATCGTGCATGTGGACTATTTAAAACCTACTGGATTTACAGTAATACAGTAATAAATTAAACAATAAAATTATTACCTCTAACTTTCATAAATGAGCCAAGACTATTTCACTTGACACATAGTGAAAGAGAAAAGCAAGAACAGTCAAATCCAAGTTAAAAATAATGAAGCTACTTTGAGTAGTATTAAAGCCTGAAAGCGTTAGCATTGTGGAAGTAGCTAATTTTAAAGTTCATGTTTCATTGTGCTATAAATCTTGTGATGAATTATGTTTCTTCTTGCTTTTTACTTTTCCCTCTTTATGTAATGGTTGGGCTTTAATGCTGAGTTACCTTTACATATGACTCCTAATCAAGTTTTTTTCATGTTGTGTTTGCAATATTATAATTGTATTGCAAGGTTAGCATTGGAGAAGGTTTTAGTATAGTTGCATTTATAGACAGGAAACATTGTTTGTTCTTCTTTATCCAGGGCTTAAATTATTTAAAACCTAAACTTCTTTGTTTCCTAAATTGAAAATACTTTTCAAATTCACCTTTTATTGTACTCTAATATATATAGTGAAGGGCCATTTGATAGTGTTGATAAGAGGTACAGTCTCATGCTTTGATAGGCATTTACAACAGTATTTTGTTTAGCTGCTCCTTAAATATTCTCTAAACTTTCTTACTTGCTGGCTGATAGAACACTTGTACTAGAATATTTCTTGCAATCAAGGTGTGAAATGTGTCTTTCTCCTAGACTCTCCATTATATTATACAGCCCTGCTTGCGTTACTTTGGTAGAACAGTGATTAAAGCATAGATGACTTCAGAGCAACAAGAGTTTGGGTGCTTTTTATTTGTTTTCTTACCTTTCAAAACTTTATTTTTATTCAAAACTGGACCCAATTTTCACAAAGTAGAAAAGATCATCTCTTCAATGTACAGATATCTAGGTACTATGCAGTGTTTAGGCATTAATTTTTAATTTGTGACAACAAAACTAGGTTGGAGGTGATAGCTGTTTCTACAAGTGTAAGCATCCTGTGGCTCTCAGAGGAGTGGAGTGCACTGGATTTGGAGGAATGGTTGCGAAGGTGAAGGAAGTCAGCCTGATTCCAGAGAAAGAACTGCCTGACTGGCTAGGTCCTAAAATAAGCGTCTTTGACTCTAAAGTCAGAACCTAAATAAGGTGTCCAAGAAAAAATTGTCAGAAGAGAAACATCTGCACAAAGTAATTTCAGTTCATTAAAACAGTACATATTGCCATAATCTTATTTGTTAGAATTAACTCTAACAAAAAAGCTACCTGGGTGTTTTCCCCACCACTTCTGTGGTGTTTCTATATAAGCTGTGATAAATAACTACAGGCCAGATTACTCCTGCTGCTTTTCAAGGAGGAAGGAACAATTACAAGATTTTTCTTCTCTCACACAGTTTAATATAGGTTAATTTTATATTGGTAGGTCATCTGAGCAACCAGGTTTTAACTCTTGTACTAACTGTATCTGAAAGAAAAAATATGGATAAGAACAGCAGTGTCTGGATAAATTTTATTTATTGCTGGGGGAGAAGAGGAGTATTTTCCTTGTGAGGATTTCTTAATTCATAGTTCTGTTTTTTTTTCTTTTGAAATTCATCTGTAAGTAGATGTTCCTTATTGAAATGATGATATTTTTTCACGTGCAGCTGAATGACAGAAAAGCAATCTTCTTTAGAAATGAGAATAGCAAGGAATATTTCCAGAATAAATATTTCAAACTTGCTATCTTGAAGTTTCAAGTTTAAACAAACCTTTGAATATCAATCATAGTGGTATATTGTTATTGTTTGTAGACTGTATGACTTTTTTAACTTTTATATTGGCCTTGCTTACCTTGTGTGACTAAAATTTCCTTGAAGTTTAGCACTAAGATAAAAAAATAATGCAACCAAGAGCTTTCTAGCCTTTGTTTTTCTTCTTGATTTTAGGTCTTTTTGTCTCTACAGTACCCTTTCATCTTTCAAAGCATCATATCTGCAGATTCATCATGGACATTGCTGTGAAGAGTTCACTAGGGCAGTAGCTCTGGAATTTCAAATGTTCCCAGTTTCTGAAGAAGCAGTCAGAATTTACTAGGCTTTTTGCAAAAAGAGTAGGGAAGTGGAAATCTTGAATTCTGGATTTAATGGTACTTGGCTTCATGGCCACTATGGGCAGCAATGTTATGAAGAGACAGAAAAATCGGTGTCTGCAGGTTGTTTTTTTTTTTTCTTTATATGAATTAGATTGTTAGGAGTATCGATTCATGCACTAGTGTGTGCTTTGCAAGTGGCATGGCAGAGTGGTGACTCCCTGAATAAGGGAAATCTGTTAGAGATCCTCCTAAAGCTCACTGATTTTTGGAGAAGGAGGTGTTCTCACGTGTAGCTATTGTTCTCCCTTATTTGTTATTTTATTCTGTAAAAGGATAGCTTATGAATATTTTAAGTATCAGAGTTATGAAACGTAGCAATCTCTTTATAACAAAAAACTTTGGAAAGGAGCTGGGATGAAACGTATCTATAAAGGCGAGGACTGCTGGTACAAACTGCTCAGGTGACGAATAGGTGCATGGGCTTGGTGTTAGTTTTGCATAATGCAATTGAATGTAATCAGGAAATGTTCACACTGAGTATTTAATTACACTCTATGTGTTCAATCTTGGTAGGGACTTTGCTAATTATCAAGTATCTGAGTCACCGAGAAAGTCAAAGTAATGTTTCAGAGGACTGCGCTTTGCTGGGGAATTTGGATGTGTGAGGAGAAGTGTTTGAGGTGATAAATGTTAAAGAAGATGGATGGAATAAGGAAAGGTTTAATAAATGGTTTAAAGTTAATAATGATCCCTTCCTAGGTTGTAGGAATAGTGGGTGGAGGTACAGATACATGCGTGACTGGAAATGTAGCCAAAAGTAATCTGTGTAAACTATAATTGATCATGTAAGAAGACAATGGAGTATGGTGAGGGCATGTATGTAGAGGTTAAAAATAAATATACAAGAGGGGCTTGCAGTGAGCAGAAATAGTTGAGACAAGCCCTAGCTATCCTGAAGAGGCTATGTTAACTCTGAATTACAGTCATAGGAATAACTCAGTTTTTTTCTTCTTCCTTCTTTCCGTCCTTCATTCCCCTCTTGTGCACTTGTCCCCGCTGTATTAAGCATGAATTTTATAGACTTACGTATGCAGAGTAGGCAAAGTGCGTGTAGACCTTCTCCCCAAAAGAGGGAACAGTTCCACAGGCTGCAAGAAGGGGTGGAAGAAAAACTGCAAATTCAGCATCTCTGTCTCAGCCGTTTCCCTCTCTATCCAAAAATTTGTGTAATTCCTTTAAAATATGCTCTGTTTCTATATGGACTCTATTAATGCCTTGCATTTTTTTCTGGAGTTCATTACTTACACCATCTAAGGCACATGCAAAATGCTGAATCAGTTCTCAAACATTGGGATTACGGGTTCCGTGACTCTACCAAAGAGCTTCATAGCCATTGAAATATGTTCTTGATCAGCTGCTGTGATTCTGACACCCCACCTAATTTTTTTTTGTTACTGAGTCCTCTCTTCATTGCCTCAAATATATGATTCCAGCCCTTTTGCAGTCCTGCAGAAGTCATCCCTCCTGTACAAGTGGTATCAGGTTATCACCTTGCTTCCAGTTACTGTGCCTGGTTGCGAACCTAGAACTACTGGTAACTTCATTTTGGCAGCAGTGACAGTAGTCTTTATGTAAATAATTAGGCATTTATTTGGAACATTATAACATTCCAAATGAAGCTCTGTATGAATAACTGCTAGTTTTTTCAGAGCTGCTGGCTCCCCACCCTGCTCTGGATTCTCTTCTTGTGAGAGCGCAGCCCTGCAAGTCCAGCAGTAAAGCCCTTACCCTGCGATGGGGTCTGCTTCTGCTGCCATGTCTGGGAAACCACTGGCTGGTGCCGAATAGGGATTGTTGTTGAAGTATACTTAGTAATTAGGTTTATTTATTTGAATATTTAAATTAATGTACTTAAAACATCTATGTATGAATAATTCTTCTGTATATGTAAATTCAAATTCTCACTGATGCTTTGGTGTTTTTCTATTACTCGTTTCTTGCAGTTACATTCATTATTCAATGCATATGATTTATTAGATTATGAGCTTTGTTATGGATAGCAGTTTTTTTTATTTTCTCTTGGTATAACACTAAACCCAGTTGGATTTTTACCAGGTAAACTGTTAGACATTGTTGTAACACAAGTAATAAATCAAATGTGGTATATTACTGCAGTCATGGAAGAAGTAAAATTAGTTTTGCAGCAGTTATGCAAATGACTTGTTTTTAACAGTCGGTGCTCAGACATGTTCTTCTACTCTCAGAATACTGAGGTTATTACTCAAAGTATTTTAATGGGTATTTAAGGACTTATATGTATATTTTTAAAGACACAAATACTAGAAATTTGCTTGGGAAATAAAGATAATTTCAGTAAGAACAGCAAAAACTAACACGATATCTTGTGGGATGCGTACTTCAACTGCAGTGGCTCCATTCAGAACACAGGGTCCACACTCTTCGCTCTGCACAGAACAGACGTTTGGTTACTCTGCAGAGAGAAAATAAACCAGTGTGTTCATAATCCATAGGCAGGATGAAATTGTAGCCACCAGCTGTATGCTAATTTTTAAAAAGTTTTTTTTCTTTCAATGATTTCTGCATGACTTAATCACCTTACTCTCTTGTCTCAACAGTTATTATTTTACAAGGATTAGTCTAATCTTTAGTTGTGTTGGGATCACAAGGCAATAGAGAACACAACCCCAGGAATATTTTTCTGTATTATAAAGTTCTGCTGGCGACGGTCTTCGTGATTCCCAAGCCGAGAACTGCCTATGAGTTTTACAAAATCTAACGTGGAGTCTAGTGAATTTTGGTTGACAGTGTAGACTATCTTGTGTGGTTTTTGGTTTGGTGGTTGGGGTTTGGGGGGTTTGGTTTCTGGGGTGTTTTTTATTTTGTTTTTTTATCTTATAATAATAAGGTATGTCAGGTACAGATTTGAAAAACTACAAGAAATTCTTAGAAGAAAACTCTGTCAAAGTTCATTAAACAGAATATCTCCTGTAGCTCAGAAAGTGCCATTATTTGCTTGTCTGCTGTTTCACCCTCTGCCATCCTAAACACTCCAGTAGTCAGCCAAATTATTCTCCTATTTGGGTGTTATTTTTTTTTGTTTTCTGTGAAGGTAGTGTGAAAACAGTTGCTGAGTGTCAATTGGTCAGAGCTCTAGGTTTGTTTTCTGGTGATGCATTGGATGATGAGAAAGAAACCAAGGTAAGGCAAAGGCTGCAGTCACTGTGTCTGACCCACCTGTGACATCCAGAGCTTCAAGGATATTAGGTGGTGGTGAGCTATTTTTTGAGATAATTTCCTCTATCTATTGAAACTTAAAAATAGTAAGAAATCAGCTAAACACCGTAATTTAATTTCAAATAATGAGAAAACAGAGGTATCCTATTCTAAGTGTTACCATTGCTCAGTAGTGTACAAACACCCGTCAAAGTCACGCTTTATTTTGGGTTTTTTTTATATGCATACACATGTAACCCAAAGTTCCGAAAAAAGGGATTTTGTGCATTTCCTCTGATCAGACCCTTGCATCGAACATTGAATCTGCCCTGAAGACAGGCCTGAGGGGATGCTTGCAGAGCGTAAGTGCCTCCTCTCGGATGAGCAGCAGTCCAAGCACAAGGAATATTCACTTCTCAAACATTTTCCTTGTCATTAATTCATGTTTCAGTGGTCTGGCTCACTCTTGTCTCCCAGTAATGTTTAAATATTGTGAGGGGAAAAAAAAAACACTCAAAAGCAAATGGGAAGTTCTCAATTAAATATCTGTGAAACTGCTTGTTGTGTGGCAATGCTTTTCCAGCTTTCACTGGTCTTCCCAGCCCAGGAGCTGGTGCTCGCTGGAAGCGAGTGCGGGTGTTAAACAGAGATAGGGGGAAACTCATTGTGGTGGGAGACAGAACTTAAGTCCCAGTAAACAAATGACACTTACATATAGCAGAAATTTTATAACTGTTACAGAAAAATAGAATCTGTGGGGCTAAACTCTTTGAAGTGTAACCAGTATGTAACAAACTAATAATTCAAACGTATTTCCCGCATCAAAACCATTGTTGAGACCGTGGTGATGAAAACTTCTTTGCATGCAAACTAAAATGCGTCCAATAAATTTTGTAATGCCTCAACTTATATATTTTCTACGAGAACCTGTCAGGCCTTGAAGGATTGTGTTAGGAAAGCTTGTGCTTAGCTGCGGTGCTGCCTGTCCTCGAGGCCTCTCCTTGTTGGTTAATACTGGTTCCATTTGTGCTGGAACAGACATTGTAGATGATCTGTACAAACTAATCGGGAACTGCTTTTCTAAAGAAATATAGGTAACTTCAACAAAGTTACTTTTTTTTTTTTCCTGAAAGCGTGTGGACACCCTTGTAACAAGGCATATTCCATAATCATCTCTCACCTAGATCTAGAACGTATAAAATAAGTCATGCTTTTTCTTAATGAATGCAATGAGTTTTAATTTAGTTGTCTTTGAGCTTCATCAGACTTAATATAGCATTATATATGGCTACTGTCAAAACAAAGAGTTCTGTACCAACATGCATTTGCCTTCTCATCGTCTCTTTTTTCTTTCTCACCTTCTTGGTGTCCTGGGTAATTCACTCCCTCTGAATTTTATAAAATTTAATTATGAAAAAGCTAAGCATTGAGATTATTTTCCTAGCTTTTTCAGTGTCACAGTGACTAATATTTTTTCTGAGGATTGTCAAGTGAACTCAGGAATAGAAAATATTTTCCCTTTGAATTATTTTCTAAATAGAAGTACCATTCTCTGTCACTGTGTGCAAAAACAATTTAGTTGTAGTCTGCAAATATGTCTCCTGCTAAAGAAAGTGTAATTTTAAATTATATTTGATAAGTTATTTCATGAGACATTTAAACAGAGTAAGTTGAATTTATTTTGTAATTCTAAGCACATTTATTGAGGTGAAATTTATTTTAATTCCTTGAATAATTTTATGTTTTTATGAAGTGTCCCCAGTGCCATGACCTCTTATATTTGAAAACTAAGCACAGCATTCATGGGATGAGAATGTTTATTTACAGGACAGAGGATCCTAGATAGGTACACTAAAAGCTTCAAACATGTATGTACTCTTTCATTGTGTGAGGGGCAAGTTACCTTGCTGAACTCATCAAAATCAGATAAAGAAAAAAAAATTCCCAAGTTCTACACGTGTGGAAAAACAAGGAAGATATTAAGTCCTTCAGAACTCTAAATGTGTATATGAGGGAGACAGAACATATAAAGATGCCTTCGCATCTTTTCTATGTTTTATGTTCAGTAACTGCAGAAATTAACAGTAACTCTTAACTTTATACTCCAGACACTAATTCCATTATCTGAGTAAAGTTATTCTTGCTAAGAATGAAAATGAGCCAGTTTTCTTAGAATCATAGAATCGTTAAGGTTGGAAAAGACACCTACGGTCATCAAGTACAACTGTCAACCCAACACCACCATGCCTGCTAAACCATGTCCTGAAACAATGGAAGGTCCTTTGTTTTCCACTCACCATTATTTTGGTGAAGGTAGTATTCTTCAAGTATGCTATAACAACTTACATGTTCAGTACTTCTGAAAACTGGAGGCCAGTGCTTAGGTAAGAAAAAGTTTTGGGATTTGTCAGGGAAGTCCTGAAAACCTGGTGAACACTATTATCCTACTCCATCCGTCTGTACCCAAATTCCTACTGCAAATATGCCATGAAGATCTTCTCATCACACTTTAAGAATAAAATATTGGAGAAAGGAATCATAGCATGGAATAGCTTCCTTATGAAGAATGGCTCTCAAACATGAAGAAGAGAAAAGGAGCTATAAAATTAGGAGTGGAAACAATTAAACATATTACTTCAAATTACTTTTAAACACATATGAATCGTGAAGATTGCAGCCGGGCAAAAGTATAAATAAATTAAAGGAAAGCCTAGACCAACTAATAGAAGATATGTCCATCACAGATCATTAAACACAGTGATCAAGGTCTCACCCCAGAGTCTTCAGAGCTGGGAAAGTATACTGTACTGGTCCTATCTTATTCTTTTGCTAATCGAATGCTACTGATGGCAGGACAGGGTGTGCTGCAGGACAGACCTTGGGTCTGACCCCAGGACTGCAGTTCTTGAGTTCCTCAAACTTCTTGTAAGAATATTATGTTGTTAATCCTATCATTCTGGATTGATTTTTTGGAGCAGTTTCAGAACTTCTGGAGGGTTTTTACTTTGTTTTGGTAAGTCTATATTTTTAAACAAAACCCTCTTGCACCCATAACTTGATGTGTCAGTTTTGATGCTGTGGTTATTCAGAAATATTTCCAGCTTTTGGGTTGTGTTTGCATATGTCTTGATTTCTCTGATCAAAGCTTTTTGACTCTGTAAGGTATTAAGGGTTGATCGGAGCAACGCATTCAGCCTGCAATGCTTTCTGCTGACCGCCTTCTTCTGGGCATTTCCGATGGAAGAGGTGAGCTGAACAACTTACTCTGGTCACATTAGTTCGCTCTTAACACATCCATTTTCTGAGGATTGCCAGAAAATGGTGTCCAAGCAGTCTCCCCAACTCACACCCCTCTGCCCCTCCAAGGGAAGGATTGGATCTCCTGTCATTTTGCATCTACTGTACTGCATATGTGCTGTAGTCCTATGATGTGAGCAGAGGAATCCTTGTGTTCAGCCCTTCTCAGTACTTGTAACAGCTGGAGGTATTGGAGATCCTTGGACCACACAGAGACTACATCTTTAGCTCAGTTGTTATGATACATTATTTTTACCTGCTGGGGTGTGAGAGAAAATCAGAACATGATTCTACCCTCCAGGGTATCTCATATCACACATTACTGATAAGCCCTTCACCTTCAGAAGTATCAGCTGTTTGAGAGCGATGTGATCACTTTAGTTCCTAGTATGAGAAAGTAAAACTAACACTTTTTATTATTATTATAAGCACCAAAAGTGTTGGCATGGCTCTTTAAAAGCTCTTTAAAAGTGGAAAGACTGTTTTGTCTCTTCAAGTATCTTCAGTACAGAAAGTGAGACATTTATTTTGATTTTATGTGAGGTTTATGCTACTCACATAGTCAGATGTGTTGGAAAGTTGGGGTTCTCTTTTCTCTTGTTTAAGTCACCCTAATTATCCCTGCACTCTGTCAGGCACGGGATCTTCTCCTTCTCCACATTCCGGGCCCAAAAGAGGCTTGACAGAGGCATTACTGCAGTTCTTCTCTGGCCAGGCGTGTAGCATTCATAACAGATTATGGAAATGCCAGAGCTGTAACTCCACGTGCCTGGACACTTGTATTTCTGCAAAAGAATACTCTTTAAAGCTTTATGTTGCATTCACAGACCTAAGCTACCTTGTGACTATAAGTTCTAAGAATTCTGTGTAGCTATTGGAGACAGTATTTAAGACAAAATTTTACCGATTAAATTACCTATTAAATTTACCATCCGATTTACATCTCTTATCAATTACATTACATACTGTTTGATAAACTAGTAGTGGTGATCAAAGCATCTGACTTTTGACAGAATTTTATATTACCCTTATTCAAATAAATGGAATAATAAGAGATGGATTTACAAGTTTAAAAACTGGCTTGTCACTCTTGGAGCATAAATGGATGCTACAATTGCTCAGGTGATTTCATAATATTTCTATCAGTGACCTGGAGTTGACGTCGGAGACTGTTATTGAAAGGTGCTAGCTGCACATGGGGCGTAACATAAACATTGGACATGAGAAAATTGAGGGTGATGAATTGCAAACAAAACATTAGAACATGATATAGATCAAACATTCATACGAATGCATGCTAAAAGAGACAGACCCAAAACCCGAACCAACCTTAACTGAAAGTTCTCTAGTTAGGGATGAAAGCCATTGACTGTACAACAGGTTGAGAGATGTTATCTTGAAGGAAAGCCTTTAGGAAAGATCTAAAAATCATAATGAATAACTTGATGTAGCAGGTCAAGAGATTTGGTGCTGTCAAACAAACAAAAAATCAAAACAAACCACAAAACCCCCCGAAAGTCCCAAGACTCCAAAGCACAACAATAACAAAAAACCTAACAAAACAAACGAATAAAAACCTTGCCTCTCTCACACACACAACTGACTTTGAATTTAACTTGGGGTTGATGCCCCAGGAGGATTACTGGGCCGTTTGAATGATAGGACAATAGACTGGTTTGGGTTGGAAGGGATCTTTAAAAGTCATCTAGTTCCAAATCCCCTCTGCCATGAGCAGGGACACCTTCCATGAGACCAGGTGGCTCAAAGCCCCATCCAACCTGACCTTGAAAGTTGCCAGGGAGAGGGCATCCACCGCTTGTCTGGGCAACCCGTACCTCACCACCCTCAGAGTGAAGAATTTCTTTCTTGCATCTAATCTAAAAAAGACATTCCCCCTTGTCCTATCGCTCCACTCCCTTGTAAAAAGTCCCTCTCCAACTTTCTTGTAGGCCCCATTCAGGTACTGCAAGGCCACAGTAAGGTCTCCCCAGAACCTTCTCTTCTGTAGTTTGAACAGCCCCACCTCTCTCAGCCTTTCCTCACAGGAGATGTGTTCCAGCCCTCGGCTCAGAAAACCAGGGCTTGTGAACTTGAGGCTGCTCCTGTCTGTCCAGAGAGGCTCTCATACACTCGGTCTTCCTGGGTAGGTGGCCTGTAGCAGATCCCCACTATAATGTCACCTGTCCCTGCTCTGCCTTTAATCCTGACCTATAAACTCTCAGTCACTTTATTTCCTGATTAGTTTTCCCCTTCCCAGGAAAGCTGCTGGGTTACATTATGCAGTGCTAGCATTAGATTTTCTAGGGTGCTGGGATGTATTTATTTGCCCCTGATTCGGAATTTGATAGCATATTTTTGATTGTGTATTTATTTCTAACCAGGAAACAAAGGGACGTTTAGAAGTTAATTTTAAAAAGATGATCACATTTACTTACAGAAGTATAATGTAATAATATATAAGGTGTATATATATATAAGATAATAATATAATAATTTTAACAGTCTTTGAATAAATTTGTGTTCCTTTTCCTTTCCTGGGACTTCTTGTTTTAAAAATACAATATTCTAGATTATAATTGCTGCTGAAGCTAAATGATGAAGATAAATGATAATTACTAGATAGAATTTTTTTGCCTGATTATACTTCTACTTATTTAAAGAGGAGAACATCCTCTAGAATTCTTTAAACTTTAACCTGACACCTGGCCTGATGTACCAGCCAGACTGATTTTCATTTTTTGCAGTCTCTATCTGTCATGGTTTGGAATGTCAAATAGCTTATGAAACCAATCACTTTTAATTAAAGCAATGTCATTCCTGTATCTACGAGGCAGATTTTGATGCCTTGTCATCTCAATGGAGAATACTTTTTCTTTTTTCTTTTTTTTTGTCTTGACTATACTCGCAAGCATAGTGTGCTGTTCACTGCAAAAGCATCCACCACAGTCAGTGGGTGTTCCTGTTTGCTGCGAAGTGAACTCTACAACTAGGATTAAAATGTTGCTCATAGAAGATGCTCTCTGTAAATTTCAAATATCTAACCCTGATGCAAAATACGTTGAATTAGCTCGTGAGTAGGTTGTTGGCTTAAACTGAAGAGTGCAAATCATTTCTGGTAAGTTTGTACAATTTGATGGGTTTAAACTGGAAAGACACCCAACTGGAAGATTTATGACACTTTTAAATTTCAAAGGATGTACATCAAAGGAGACTTCGTATCCTTATTTTACATTTTAGGAGTTGAGTTGGCTTTGCCCTATAAATAATTAATACTGCCAAGAATTTAGCATCTGAAATGATAAATAGCACTTGGCAGTAATAATGTATTGTTTTGTTGCTAAGAGCACATTATTCCAACAACTGGACTTCAAAAGGCACAATAGAATAAATTGTATCGCCTCTTGATTTATTATTATGGGAAAAAAGAAAGATCCAGCGTCTCATCAAGTAGGTACTTCAGAGCTGTCAATCTTTTAAAAGCTAGGAGCTGCTTCAAACCTGCATTTTGTGTGTGTGAGCCTTTCCACTGTTCAAAGCCTTCTCCAGGCTGACCAGTGAACTGCCTTGCCCTGCATCCTGGTAGTGGCCAGTACTGATCTTGAGAAGTATTTCAGAAAGTCTATTAGTGAATGCTCAGTTACTGAAATCCTAACTGGCTTTTCCTCCCATTGCAAATTTCCGTTGCTTAATGATGGGCTTCTATTTTGAATCACAGCGATTTCATGTTGAATTGTGACATGGAGTTCTACAATTTAGTTTCATAGATAGACTTTTTTTTAAGATTTAATTTTACTTTTGCTCCTTTCATTTTCATATGAGACAGCTATTGGTGGCACTCACTTTTTTCTGCTCTACCTGTAGCTGTGTTTTGTCTTCCTGTCATGTTCCACCTTATTCATGCCATCTCTAAATTAAATTATTTCCTTTTTTCAGCCTTGTTTTATATATGCAAGGCTTTCATTTCTTTACTCTTTTTTTGGTTCCATTTCTACATTATTTTATCTTACAGGAAGCAACACTTTTGAAAAGCTTATACCTTTCCAGTAGCAGTAAATATGTGCAGATACTTCCAACAGATTTTTTTTTTTAGTTAGGAAGACTCACAAGAATATTTGTAGAAGGGACTTCTGGAAGTCCTCTGTCCCAGTCTTCTGCATGAAGTATCGTGAACACCTGAGCAGGTTTAGCTGGCGTCCTGACAACCTCCAAGGATGGAGCTTTAGAGTGTTTCTCAGCATCGTGATCACACAACTGTTCTTCTCTCCTAGGAAAGCAGATTTTCCTAATGTTCAGCCTGAGGCTTGCAGGCTACAATTTGTGGCAATGAATCTTCATTATATTGCCATTACTGAGGTTCCACGTTTTGTAATTGCTCCCCAAGTAGTTAAAAATCTGTGTTATATCTCCCCTCAGCCACTTCTTCACCAAACTAAACAGCTCCATCTCCCTCAACATCATCTTGCAAGTCCTGTGTTCTGGGATCCTGTCCATTTTAGCAGACCTGCACAGGAATTTCCTTGGTTTTAAACATCACTCTCGAGCCGGGGTGGGGTTGAATGAAGAACTGGTCATGTATACCTGATGTGGCTTCATCAGGACAGAGAGAGCTAGAAATTTCCTGCAGTCTGCTGGCGCACCTCTTCCTATGATTGTACCATGTGCAATTTGCTTTACCTTCACTGAGAGCATGGTGTGGTGTCATTCGACCTGGCATCTGCTGTAACCCTTGGATGCTTTTCAGTAGGGTTGGTACTCAGCTAGTTGTTTACCAGCCTGTAGACATGTATGTCATTATCCTTCCCAAATGAGTAACTATGCATGTCTCAATATAAACTGTTCAGATTTTTCTTGCCCCTGTTCTTGCGTTTCCTAAAGTCTTTCAGGACTGAAGCTCTGCTGTTCAGCATTATCATCTCCTCACGTATGATTCTCCCCATCTAACATTATCTGCAGATTTGCTCAGGGTGTGTTCTCTCTGCTCATCCAGATCTTGAACAAAACTTTGAATAGTGTAGAACTGATTATAGAATCGTAGAATAGTTTGGGTTGGAAGAGACCTTTAAAGGTTATCTAGTCCAACCCCCCTGCAATCAACATCTTCAACTAGATCAGGTTGCTCAAAGCCCCATCCAACCTGGCCTTCAATGTTTCTAGCTACGGGGCATCTACAACCACTGTGGGCAACCTGTTACAGTGCCTTACCACCCACATCATAAAGGATATCTTCCTTGTATCTAGTGTAAATCTGCCTTCTTTTAGTTTAAAGCCATTACCACTTGTCCTATCATTACATGCCTTTTTAAAAAGTCTGTTCTCATCTTTCTTATAAGCCCCTTTTAAGTATTGAAAGGTCACAATAAGGTCTCCCTGGAACCTTCACTTCTCCAGGCTGAACAACCTCAAATCTCTGAACCTTTCCTTGTAGAAGAGGGTCCTATCGCTTTGATCATTTCTGTGGTCTCCCCTGGACCCGCTCCAACAGCTCCATGTCTTTCTTGTGCTGAGGGCTCCAGAATTGGACACAGGACTCTTGGGGGGGGGGGTCT
>Ga0065711_1029574_pt1 | contig 35654 bp, 26 predicted proteins | sample Hoacrofraction12_FD_59098 | JGI IMG/M metagenome (GOLD analysis project Ga0065711, IMG submission 59098) | Hoatzin crop microbial communities from Cojedes, Venezuela - Epithelial fraction 12 v2 (version 2) | ecosystem: Host-associated > Birds > Digestive system > Esophagus > Crop | place...
ACCCGCCTGGACAAGGTCCTCTACAGCCTACTGTAGGTGACCCTGCTTCGGCAGGAGGGTTGGACTAGATGACCCACAGAGGTCCCTTCCAACCCCTACCATTATGTGATTCTGTGATTCTGTATCATAGGTTTATTTTTCATGTCATTAGTTGTGCTAAGTGCTGGACTTTATGTGCTGTCCATGATAAAAGACATATACATTGCAAGAATGTTTTGGGTAAAATATTGGTCAAATACGCTCTCCAAAAGAGAAGACACCAGAAATTTTAGGTCTGGTCTTTGTCTCCTGTATAGAGAAAGACATAAAGTTGAGCTTGACCCCTTCTCTTGTCATTTTATATTAGTCTAGAACTACTATGTAAAACAAGCATAAAACAATGTGAAAGTGATGTCCATACATTTTTCTTTATTATTTTTCTTTACAAAATTTTCTCATCCTCTAACTAGCTCAAAGGATTCTGAACAATTGATAGAAAGCACTGCTTTGATGTCATAAAACCAAAACAGTAAAAAAATGTTATGTATGTATTTCATAAAATCATCTAATATCTTTTTAACCCAGAATGTGAAGTAATCCAAAGACATTTCTTTATGATGAATAACAAAAGTTCAAATGCTTTTTCTTAATTTATAAGATACATTACACAGAAATCTTCCTAGTGCCGCTTCAGTTATCTCTTATCTTGATTATGGTTGACATTTTTAGGGTACAAGGCACTGTAGTTAGGAGAATAATTTTGAATTCTCTATGAGGTGCTGCAGTTTGGCTCTGAATTACATGGGAGACAGTTGGAAGTCAGAGCACTGTATTATTTTTCCATTGCAGCTACCAGATACCTCATGCAGCCTGGTTAGTGCAATGAAGCTTTGAAAGACAAAACGGAAGACCGAAAACATTGTAGATTTACAAAGCAAGTGGCAGGGACAGCTTGTCAATCCACCTTCTTCATTCTTCCTGTAAAATCATTTAAAATTTAATACAGTGCAAAATATGGCAAAATGTTTATTTGCTGGGAGACACTGGACAAGGGAAGGATTGCATCACTTGAATAACTATGCTAGATTGTGTGCCTGTCACAGAAAAGCCCCCACCCAAGCACCCCCAGTACCTTTAGGTCTTGGACACAGAGATTTGGTTTTCATTGGGCCCAAAGTATCTTATTCTGTTTATTTTTCCCTGACTTTATTATAGAATCATATAGTTTGGAAAAGACCCTCAAGATCATTGAGTCTAACTGCAAACCTTACACTGTCAATTCCACCACTAAACTGGGTCCCTAAGCACCACATCTACACACCTTTTAGATACCTCCAGAGACAGAGCCTCAACCTCTTCCCTGGGCAGCCCATTCCAGTGCTTGACAACCCTTTTGGTGAAGAAATCTTTCTAATATCCAATCTAAATCTCCCCTGGCACAACCTGAGGCCGTGTCCTCTTGTCCTATCACTTGTTACTTGGGAGAACAGATCAACACCCACCTTGCTGCAACCGCCTTTCAGGTAGCTGTAGAGAGCAATAAGGTCTCTCCTCAGCCTCCTCTCCTCCAGACTAAACAGTCCCAGTTCCCTCAGCTGCTCCTCATAAGACTTGTTCTCTAGTCCCTTCCCCAGACTTGTCACCCTTCTCTGGACACGCTCCAGCACCTCAATGTCTTTCTTGTATTGAGGGGCCCAAAAATGAACACAGTATTCAAGGTGCGGCCTCACCAGTGCCGAGTTCTGGGGCACGATCCCCTCCCTGCTCCTGCTGGACACACTATTCCTGATACCAGCCAGGATGCCATTGGCCTTTATGTACATTTAAGCTACAACACTCCTCCCTCATGCAGATGAACTAACAGATTAAATTCTTTATTTGGCACCCCTCATCTGGCTCCTCTGCTTACTAAAAATCAAGGTAGAAAAGAGAATGTGATATCTTCCACAACATATGTTTTACTTTCAAAAAATATTGATTGGATGCAGCTTTTCTTAGTTTAAAAATCCAGGCAGGCTAAAAGCAATAAAAGCAAGCTATAGTTTCAGTCATCCTTTTTACCTTTAGGCAAACTCACTATAACTACTGCCAACACTAAATTAGGATCTATACTTTCTTCTGGAATCTTTCCAAGCTCATCTTTAGGTGAAACACATACCGTAAGAGGAAGTGAAACAGAAGCTGAAAGCAAGTTTTTTTCCCAGTCCTATGTTTTTATGAGTGTAACATGAGAAACTGCATTCTAGTATCATGGGAAAGATACCTAACATTTGTTCCAATATCTTCAAGTGTGTAAAAACACATCTGTAAATGTCTACTAAATTATATTAACAGTAGGTCTTTCAGTCTAAATGGCTTTCTGATACTCTGTTCAGTAAATCTTTGCAGTCCGAATGGAGTTTAAAAATATTTTAAAAACAAGAGTGCTACTTTAAGCAGGATGCAGTTCACTTTGAGGTGAGAAGAGGACAGGATCTGTCTCATCAATGACAGCAAAACACAGTAAACCAGATGATAAAGACTAATGCCATGCATCAATATTTTTTAAATGGCTGGCTAAAGTTTTTCTTGCAGATCAGCACTTTAACACCAAAATAAACAGCCTGATTCCCCAAAGCATTCTCATAAAAGTAGATCCAATGACTCACATGAAATTAGCTTTAAAAAAACCCTAGAGGCTTATTTGAGAGTCTCATATTAGGCTCCTTTCCTGGAAATCACTGATTGAAGTTTTTGTGATTCATAAGAATTTTATATTTACAAATACTTCTTCAGGATGGAACTGCTTTCCCGCAGACAGCACCAGCTGTGTGAGCAGGTGTTTGCAGAGGCGGGCATAGATACCTGGTGGTGATCCTTGGTGTGGGCCTCTCCTTGCCCTCCCAAGGAGCTGTGAGCTCCCGTGATGTTTAGATCATGTCGCCTTTCAGCAACCTGAATCCACTAGATTTTTGCAACAGAAGCGAGAAGTTTCCAAAGACGGGCTGGGGGTTACAGCAGGCCGCTTCCATGCTGGCAGGGAGGTGAGGCCCATATGCGCCTTCATTCCCGTAGGGAGGTGACCAGGTGCACAGGGCTGGGCGGGAGGTCCAGCACACCCCTTTGGGTCCTTGGAGTGTGTGCATCTCCTCCCCAACCAGAACACCAACCACCTCGTGGAGGCTGGGACGCATTTGTCGCCCAGCGTCCTGCAGTCACATAGGCTGTCCCCTGTTCGATAGTACACGTTGTGTTGTGGCATCTGCATTAAAAACTGAATTTGAATTTATTTCATATGTTGCCAGCTGTGTTTTAAGGAAACAGGAACAGATGGAAACAAGCAAGAAGCAGTTTCTGGTAGCCAGTTGACTCACCACATGGCATCATAATTGGCTCTGCAAACTGCTACTGTGTCCTGGACCGTTTTTCCAATATCCTGAGTGCTAGCATTCTTCATTTCATGCCCTCTGACTGCACTGCTCAATTTCTGAAACGAAGATGGGAGCGAGGTTTCTACCAAAGGACCAAGGCTTCAGTTTGTTCATTGTAAATTAACATCTTTCTATTAGTTTATGGCATTGGAAGCAAGCTGTGGAAGTCCTTTTTCGGCAAAAGATACTATAAAAATGTGATATGTGATTTCGTACTGGCGATTATTGTAAAAGCAAAATGCAACATTTTGTAATGGAGCCACTGCTTAATGCTGTTCTCTTTTTCTTTTTCCCTTCAAATCAGATATTTATCTTTGAGAATAACATCTATTACTGTGCCCATGTGGGGAAACAAGCCATCCGAGTGGTCTCCACAGGAAAGGAAGGTGTTATTTTCAATGGGCTCAGCGACTGGCTGTATGAAGGTAGGACATGACATTTAGGCAGCTGGTAGCTATGAGTTTAAGTTACACTCCAGATTTACATAAATGGCTGGAATTAGATGTTCAGCACTGCATTTCTGGGGACTGGTGGACCGTGGAGCTGAAAATTTGCTATTCTAACAGTTGTCTGAAGTGCTGGACTGGAAATAATGTGAAATGATGTAAGAATTCTGTTTTCAGGCTGTTTTTCTTTCCTTTAGTCCGAAGGTAATAAATCACCAAGCTTTAATGAACAGAACTGCTTCATTATTTAATGGCAACTGCAATCACTCATAGACATGCCACTTTTCAAATCACAGAAAAGGAGAGAAAAGAGGAGGGAAAGGGGTTTCACTTTAAAGGAAGAATAACTTGATTGTTTGTTTTCCACATCACTAGGTGGGCCCTGGAAGCTGCTCAGATCTTGCTACCTAAAAATTTTCAAAAAGCAGACAGGTCCTCAAATTAATTGGCTTCTTTCCCTTGAAAGTGGACCTGATGAGTTAGAGGGTCATTGCTGGAGCACTGCTTCACTTTGGTCCTTTCAGCTGACTAATGGCCCTTTAGGTGTCTGTGAGCAGCTGCTTACAAATAATCTCACCTGATCACTAGTTTAGGAAAGGATCCCAGACATCCCCAGTTCTTTTGGAGGACGTTATAGGCTTTTAAGCTAATACATTTTCAGAATTTAAATTAAAATATATTTATAGCCTCCACATATAACATGCACACAACCTGCACCCCTCCCTCTGTTACTGGCTAATCCTGCCAGCAGTTCGTTTTCACAAGGATCATGGTTTTGGGACCTGGCAGTGTCTCTTTCCTGTGACACAGTTTCACTCTAAAGTCACGCTTTCTCCTGCAGGTCCCAACACAGTCTCAAGCTTTTCTTACCTCTGCAGAAAGAAGTGTCCAGATACATCTATCAGCTGTGCCCTGTTGGCTGCTTTTGGTTTCCTTGGGGCTTAATGGAACAGAACAGGTTGCAAAATGCTGTTCACCATCAATTGGTGTAAAACTATGAATCACTCCTTAAATTACTCTGTAACACAGCTAAGCTGGGCTGTTGGACTCAGAAATGAGGGAATTAAAATAAAATATTTTTTTTGCCACTCTCAGAGAAGCTGGTCCCAGAAATCAGAGTACAAACTCATCAATACCTCTATGGAAAAAGCTGACAGCGGTTTAGATTACTTTTGATATTTAAATGTGTGTTTACACTATACCACAGAATATTTTCAAGTGAATATCCTCCTTGTGAAGCACTTTGTAACCAGAGGAGTGACTAAGAAGTTACAAAATGCTAATTTTCTTAAATTTTTCTTTATTTGTTAATTAGTTGCTGAAGTAGTGAACAGGCCTGTTTGACTCTGTAGGTCAAATGTGCATATTAGTACCCACATTTTGCTGATAAACATCATTTAGTACATAAGGTCTTCTCGTAGAGTCTCGCACACAGCACCATGCTGAGAGGTGTTTGTCAAGCCGATGAACTCCAAACATGTTGGCAAGCCCGTGATGACAGTTGTTTTGCTGACACGTACTTTTATTCAATTACGGGATTGCCCAGGCAATGTCTTGGCTGACATTGACTTTCAGGTTTGTCCTTTATAATGCACTTTCTTGTTAACTTTATGCTAACGTACTGGGATAAGAAATGAATGTATGATCAAATACAGTCTGGATATACCAAGCCAGGTTCTGTAACCTCTCTGAGCAGCATGTACAGAGTAAGACCACTGAACCTGTTATTCATTAGGAGTATGTCTGCAGAAATCTGGATATAAGATCCCTTTGGAAACGTTACTTTGTGTTCAAATATGGTTTACATTGAAATAAAAACTCTTACTTCACAAGCAAGGAGTAGAAGGACCCACAGGAAAACCTCAGATATAAACATTCCCAAGTGATGGGGTTCAGAATCCAAAATCAAATCCAGAGCTGGACTGTGTGAGCTGAGTTCCTTCTTTTGCACTACGTCACTTGTGCAGTCCTTGTGGAAGTAAACCCAGGACTGGAGTCAGGACTGAGAATTCATGGCAGATGCGTGAACAAGCTGTGGGGCCTCAGGATCAGATGGGTCTGCAGTGTTCAGACATCAGTTCTCTGAATGCATGGATGCAGGGGGCGGGATCCAAGAAGAAATTGAGTATTGCGTGGTGGTAATTGGGTAAGGACCACTGGGAGATGGATGACACCTCCCTATGGGAGTCCATGGGAATTCAGGCATTGTTGTCAGTGAAGATGAAGTTTTACCCTAGCAGCAGCTGGGAGGCTCTGCCAGCACACTGTTACCAGTGCCTTTATTTTTCTAAATTGTCTCCTTTTCTTGGGTGCCTCCTCTGTTGGGGGATAAACTGGAACAACCTTTTAAATCCAAACTTACCTGACTGGAATTACTTGATATCTGGGCAAGGATCAAAATTTACCACCTCACGGCTATTTTTCCTCTTCCCTCATTCTCACTGATGTTTGTAGATGTGTCTTACCCACCTCCCTAGCAGAGCTGGGTGGGATGCTCAGACCCATATTTGTTTGCACTGTCACCGTCTGAGCGAGCTACCGAGATGAACGCTTAGCATATGTAGAAATCTCGTTCCATCTGTGCAGCCATCCCCAGCAGATAGTCTGCAAAGGAGCTGCAAGAAACCCTGAAAGAGGATCACAGAGAGTTCAGTGCACTCCTCTTCCCTCGCGTGCTCTTTTTGTTGCTGCGGTTCACCATCTTCGGCAGCGTCAGCCAAGCCTCCCCACAGCGCCCGCTGGGTTACTGTGACAGCTCACGACCTGCTTCTCACTTTCCCTTAACGCAGCACACAAAACCACCCAACTTCATGTTTTCTATTTGGGGAAGCCAATTTTTAAGGTCTTTTATTGTAGTCAACCAGACCACATTAACACCCCCTCGCCTTCCTGGAGAGGTGTTTGCACAGCGCATTATGCAGATGGCAGTCCCAGCAGTGCCACCCTTCAGGGTAACTCCTGACGCTTCATATGAATGGTAGACCCAGAGGGAACACTTTTCTTCATAATGTGATTGCTTTTGTCATGACAGAATAGATGCACTGTACTATTAATCACAGGTTTTTACAAAGTCCGGAAGCAGAGCAGATCTAGAGTAGATTTGACAGGCTTTTTGCCCTGGAAAAATGCAGAACTTCATTTCAATTCAAGTTAAGCCCTGCTTTTGTAAATCTGCCAAAGGGGAAAAAATTTCTTCTAGGTATTTATGCTGATCTGTAGACTTTTGATAATACAGTGAAAAACATTTCGAATCAATCAGAGCTTAATCTACTTATTGCATTTAGCTGGAAGGTTATAGATTGATACATAGATTACTGTAATATGAAAGCATAGATTAAACATGGCTTTTATTACTAAAATAAGCATTGACATGTTTTCATAGTCTGACTTAACATTTTCAGAGTTGTGCCTGATAGATTCTTATACTAAAATGGAGTGATATCCTGTGAAAGAGTGTTTAAAGTTCTGCGGCTGAAACCAGTTAAGCATTTAAATGCATAGCACCGGCGAAGAGTGGTTTATATTTCAGCTTGCTGTATTATTGCTGTTGGTTTGAGGATATGTTTTAGCAACAATAAGATAATTTTAAAACAAGCAGTGATATAGCACAAAGTACTTTCAAAGTGGTAGGATCAGAGCATTTATTTGTTCTTTATGTATAGTACTTTAATAAAAGTAATGTACACTTTAACAAGTAAAGTGCAGGTAAAATTCATTTCAGTTAAGCATTTTGTTGGAGCACTCTTCAATGAGACGAATTCTGTCTTGCTGTAGTTACAGTATCTCCATTTGCTGTCAGGCACTTGGAGAGACTGTCCAGATGTTGTGAGAAGGGTGGCAGTGAGGCTCTCTGCTGGAGGCTGCCTGTGAGATCCTGCGAAGTGACAACGAGAAGGTTGTGGTGTCCCAGTGTTGCAGTTTGGAAGCTCATGGAGTTTGGGACTGCATGATGCTGAATGCTGGGAAAAGGGGTCAGGAGGACCTCCCTCCATGCTGGCATGATGCTGCTAGACCAGGAACAACCCAGCAGCGTAATTCGGGGTCCCTTTATGTGTCTCTGCTGAGCAGGACAGGGACCTTTTCTGAGCTGCACTGTCATAAAGCCCTGGTGTGACTTCCTTTGAGCAAGTTTGTGTTCACAGATAGGAGGAGACAACTTCTGGAGTTATGCTCTGCTGCTAAGTGTGTGCTTGGAAAACATGGGGGAGCAGGACATGACACGGCGGTGTGTTCGTCTGTCACTGGTGGGAGGGGAAGGCAGGATTTTCACCTATAGATGGGCCTATCCCATCCATAGAGTTTGAAACTAAGGCATTTCCTTGTGTAATTCAGTTTCTCAGATGTAAGAGTAGTCCCAAAGAAGCTATTTTAAAAATTGGGCTGTGGGAAGTGTTTTTGGTTTTCAGGGACTTTGGTTGCAAAAGGAAGCATTGCACGTGAATTACTCCCTCATCTCCTGTCACTGTCAAAGTGATCAGAAGGGTTTTAGCTGTGAGTCTCTAAAGATCATCTCAAAGTGAGCATCACCATTCCAGACTTAGTCCTGACACCGTGGCTGTGACGTCTCATCTGGACATCTCCTCATCCTCACGTCAGCAAGGACCACATCTGGCAGCCAAGCACCAGCCCCAGCTTACACGGCACACGTTTGAGACTCCTATGCAATATGAGCTATACGTATCCATCATTTACAATTTGCCCTCTGCTCTGTCGAGCTTCATGCACAGCGGTGTTACTGTGCTTTATTTTTGGCTAGGGAGCAAAAGGAGGATTGGAAAGAGGCTCTTTTTCAGCGATGACTCGTATGTCGTCTTAATCGTCATTCTGCCTGCATCTTCTGTTATCACCAGCAGATGCGCTTGTGTGACTTCGCAGTGACACCTGGTGGGAAAGGCCAGGATGTCATCGTCATTAAGACAATGAAACTGCAGATTTTTTTGCTGCAAGATCTAGTCGAGGCTCCCAATTTCCCCTCATATACATTTCCCTGAAACTCTCCCTGAGCTTATGGGAACCACACATTCAAAGCTACTGACTGATTCATGCTAATAGTGCTTCTGTTCCTTTTCTAGACTTTATATAGAGAGGAAGGAGAACACAGTGATAAAGAAAAATCTTTTCCATAATTTAATCAGCATCTCACAAAAATCAGAGGGTATATTTAGAACATGTGTGGCTGGTGTCAGAAGTGCAGTGCCTGGTAACAGCCACCAAATCAAACAGCAGCTATTTTGAGCAGTATCTTTTATTCTTGTAGTATTTCAAGCAAGTGAAGTAGATACATTTCTGAAGTTTAGAAGTATAAATCCTGGGACTCTAGACATAGTCTTTAATACTGGGGAAAATGCTAGATCGGTCTGCTGAAACAGTGCCTTACCTAATTTGTCCGTGTGCTCAATTTTTCTTTGTATGATATGGGAACACTGAACTTCTGCTTGGAAACAGGAACTTTGATGATCAGATTATACCAGAATTAGGAAAGGGACATTCATAATTAGGCTGAAAGCAAGTAACTCTGACAATTCCTGCTTAGTATCACCAGAGAAGGGGATGAGATATCCTAATATTTCACAGAGTAGGGTTAACCTTTCCCAGTAATTAGTAGCTCCAAGACCTGGTGGGGGAGGATGAGATGAAAAATTAGACTGAGTCATCACTGAATTTTTTAAGATATTCTGGATAAATTAATCTCTTGCCAAAAGGGTGTTAAAGCCAGAGCTCCAGACAGTAAAAGGGTCCAGCCCTGATGGGGCTACAAAGTATTTCTTTTTGACAAGAGATGTGAAGAATCACCAGGACAGTGAATACAGATTCTTGTTTGTTTGTTCTTATGAACATTCCAGAGAAAATATTTCACAGAGGTGAAGAAATTTCGGTTCTACACATCTGCTATGGGAGAAAGGAGGTAGGGAAACACTTGGCACTGGGAAATGGCTGCAGATAGTGCCATAAATGCACCCCAAGTATAAAAACCAGTAGTTTGTTCTCAAGTACATGCTGATGTTATTCAGGGCTTTTGGGGAAGCTGCGTGGAATTTGTTTTCTCATTTCTGTGCTTGCTCTGGTGAGGTAACGAAGCCAGTGTGGTGCTTCAGTGATGTTGTCACCATACTAAAACAGAAAGCTTTCCTCTTTCACATATTGGACATCATTCAGTGTTGCCCACTCAGTACATGCAGCTGTTGTGTAGTGCTTGGGACCATACTATTCCCAGTTAGCCATTATTTAGCTGCCTATTGCAATTGTAGGTGACTATTTTGGGATGCACCTTTATTTTTGTGCTCATTTATACCAAATGTGCATAAAATCCATCCATTTCAGTTGCAGTCAAATTAAGAATGAAGAGCAGCTCTTGACTTCAGCCATGTGTTTGAAGTGGCTACTGCCACTGTAAATAACACCATTGCAAGGAAGATCAACTTGATGCAGAATTATTTTGCCTTATTCACACAAAAGCAGAGGAAAAAAAGGAGCCTTAAATTTTACCCAATCATATCATGAAAGGTTTCATAGATGTTCCCTCAACTTTTTGCTTTGGTGGAGGTTCTCTTGTTCACAGGGAAGATTGCCTTATGGACTGCACCATCAGGAACAGGCTTCTGGCCCTTCTCTGTTGGCGAAGATCAGGGAAAATTGAACCGTTTACAATGCACATTGTGAACGCCTGCCTAGAAACCAGCACCTCGTGAAAACTTTAAAATGTGTTGTTATCTGGACTGGCTTCAAAATCCAGCACTGCACCACAATAAACCTTGCCAGCTCTAGCCCAGTCTTTAACCTTTCCTTTCTGCAGAAGATTGTTTGGAAGGGGGCTGCCAGCCAAATCCAACACCTGTCATCCTCTAATTTTTGGATCACTGTCATTCAGGCTTCAGGATGCCTTTTGGAAGGAGAACAGCATGTTATTTACTGTGGTCAGTGATCTCCCTGGGGCAGTGGAAGGAAGCCAGGTGTCCATCCTGATGTCACTGGTCAGCCAGTAGCTGCCAGTACTGGAAGTCAAGAGGTGTTCAGTGAGTGTAGTTGTGCTTGTCCTGAAGCTTATGCTCTTCTTTCACAGAGGTCCTATTTAAAAGTGCACTTCCTCAGGAAGAGCTCTGAGCCTTGGTGCCTCTCTTGGCATCATGCTTGGAGGCAGGACCTTGATGTTAGCTCAGCTCAGGCTGATAAGGGAAAAGAAAATTTTCCTTTCTACAATTTGATACTATGCTTCCAGATATAATGCCAGCCTGGTCACAGTTAGAGGGAAGACTTAAATAAGTCTGAACTGATTTTATAATATTTTAAGTAGTTTCTTACAGTTCCATGCAGGTTCTTGCAATTCATTCTTTGCTGGATGAAATTAGCCAATCATGGCTGGGTGATTTTTATATACTTGCAGTAATAGAAAAAATAAAAATGTCATACTCTGCTGTTGCCAGTATTTTAATCTTACAAGATAAGGCAACACTCCTCTGCATTGCAACAAATTGTGAGTGACTTGTTCAGGTCTGCCTGGCTATGTGATTAAAGAGATCGCTGAAATTTATACGAAGCTTTTCCTGAAAATAGATATGCAGTCTATACAGCAAACATGAGAGCACAAATTCTATTCAGTTAGAGCAGTTTAAATCCAAACTAAATCTTTTGATCTCTGCAGATTTAGTGGAGATGTACAACTTCCCACAAAATTTCACCAGCTGCTGTGGTAGAATCTGTTCTCGTTTCCACTGGAACTTCACTGCCACTGCTTTGTCAGGGATACAATTACCTCAATTACCTTACATAAGCAAACAGCAACCCAGTTTGCAACCAAACTAAAACCAGTTAGTTAGCTACAGCCCTGTTTAAGCAGAGTACCTGAACAAAAATGAAAAACTGACAAAGAAAATGCATAGAACAGTATCAGAGTATGGAAGTAGAACTTGACAGGTATCTGAATATAGGTATTGTACATTGAGTCAAATATTTCCAACAAATGGTATATTAAGATTGTAGAATGGAGTTACGGTTTTCTGCTGTTACATCAGTTCTATTTCTCTGCACCAAATTCATTACAGTAGCCTTGGGTTAAATACTCTATTCAAGGTCTGTGTCCCCATTTTCTGGTTATGCTGGTATTTTTAATAACTAATTAGTACACTAGCACTTTACATATTGCAGAATAGAATTTGACCTATGCCATGCTAATGAAGTCTGGAATAACTCCATGGAAGCTAATAGTGGTGCTCTGGATCTGCACCAGCATGCTGAATGCAATGGTCTTGCTGTAATATTTGTGCTTTATGATGTCCATTATCAGGGTTGCAAAAGAAATATCTTAAACTGACATTATTCCCAGAAAAAAAGAATGTGAATGTCAGACAGTATTTGTGAATTTACTCGAATAAGAGAGCTATGTTTTTCCTCCATAAAATCATATCTGCGGTTTGATGCGATAAAACACGGAGAATACATTTAGGTGGTCAGGTTCACTGCAGATAAAACAAAAATGCATCATTTCTGTGCTGGTAGAATTGAGCTCGGGGGCTGTGACACACATAAGAGTCTTCCAGGCTACAGAACGTTGTAGAAGATTAAAAGAATTGGGTTACTTTTTATGAAAACTATGTACATTAGTATGGGGGGAAAATAGATCTGTCAGGGCATGTTGCCCAGGGATACTGCAGGGATCTCTGTCCTGGGGGATTTTTAAGAGTGAATTAGGCAGATTTTAGTTGTAGGTTGTTGAGATAACCATCAATCTTATTTCAGTGAAAGGGGTTTATTAGGAGATTTCTTTGGGCTTCTTCTAGACCTGCAATTATATGATTTTATGTAGAGTTTTGATGACTTTTTCTGATCTCTTTACAATTAGACATGTTGGCCCTGAGATTACCAAGTCACTGTAAGAGCTTTTGGAATATCCCTTCAGAAGTTACAAATTACCTGGTTTTGCATATAATAGGGTAAATACACACAATCTGCTTGTACAAGTGTAGGGAACAGAGCTCTCTATCATGATAAATTTACATTTATCTCCTTATTCTTCGAAGGAAATAGGTGCTTTTCTTCTTCTGACGGTGTCCATGAACTTTTTGTTGAAAAATACGTTTTAAAGAAAAAAAAAGCTTGATATTTTTAAAGTGCTGCAATCAAAAAATTATTAGAAGCACAGAAAGAACAAGTGAATTGAAAGATAGACATAGAAATTTTTTGTTAGTGAATAATCCCATCAACTGGACCTGTGAAGCAAATTTCTGTAGTCTTTTTGTCTTGACGCAGCGGCTCTTCCTTGGCACAGCCTTGCTTATGGAAATTCAAGGGCCAGTGCAAAAACTGCAGGCTGTTTAAATAGCTGTCCTCTTTGTCTTTGGACTGGATAAAGAGTATTTGCCGTAGGAAATAAAAAAAGCAAAAATGAATGTACTCTGTCCAAATTAGAACAAGTAAAAGCTACATGAAAGGGATGAAAATTCTGCTGAGATATGTGATTCTCACTGGAGAGTTGGCCTATCCATTGTTGTATAATAGTAGGAAAATCAAAAGAATATAGAAATCATGACAGAAATCAGCTCATAATATATATATGTCAGCTCTCCTAATGAAGAAAAAAAAGAAACAAACTGAAGTGCAGTTAAAAAAACCTATGACTCCAAATGTTAATACCAGCTGGAAGCAGTCAGAGGTCGGAACGGGTCTTTGGAAGAGCAGAAGAGGTAATGACCTGTGAAATGCAAAGGGTGAGTTACTGCCAAGGGTCTGCTGGGGACGAGGGCCGTCCCCGCAGAGCTGAAGGCCAGTGTTTCCTCCAGCAGAACAGGCAGGAGTAGGCAGGCACACAAATCTTTGTGTGTAGAAAGCAACCTTCAATACTCGTATCTGCCGTGTGTGCTTGATATTGCATGAGGAATGATAATCAATGTGCTCAGACCCTGGGACTGGGAAAACAAGACTGATTTTTTGAACCACCATTTTGAGCTACCAGCTCTCCACCGGACCTCAGACATTTAGTACATGAGGGACGTGAGTGTTACAGTACAAGGCATTTTTCAAACTGGGACAAAGAAGCCCGGTGGTGACTGCAATATTGGCACCAACCAGGACATGAAGGTGACTCTACATTAATTTTGCTCTGGATCAGGAGAATTGAAGAATTAGGGCAGAGCTGTAAAGCAGTCAGATTGACATACCAGGAGTTTCTAGAAGATAAAGCATCCAGGATTATACCACCCTCAACACTCTATTAGTTTATGTTGCTTTAACTACCATATGGCATAGTTTCTGCACCAGCTGTTTTCCAGTCTTCAATGGGTACAGTTCTACAGGGGAAACTATGCCACAGAGTTAACAGTAGTTAGGAAAGTGGAAGAAAATAGCATATTTTACGAAAGGTCTTAAAACTTTTGGATGGTGAAGTAGCAAAATACAAGTGGCCAGGGATGCATTGGCTGTTGCACACCAGGCTGGAGATACCAGGTGCCTGCAAACACCACGGGTCTGCAGCAGGGTGGGTTGCAGAGCTTACCACTACTCCTGGTCTGTGGTGGTGCAGAGTGTCCAGCATGAGACAGTAGAAACTGAATCCAGGCGGATGATGGAAACCTTTAATCATGTCCTGGTATGCTGGGATGTGGACTGAGGACTGCAGGGACTAAGCAACAACTGGTGGGAGATGTCTTCCTTCAAACCTGTGGGAAACAAAAGGCAGGCTCCAACCTGTCACCCTGCTTCTGCCTCCCTGAAGCCCTTGCCCACATCCACTGTGATTTCTTGACGTCTGGAGGTGGGGTGATCCATCAAGAACCAGGTTTCATTGCCCACCACGGCAGAGCCAGACCGTAGCTATCACACTGGGGTAAGACTGTGTTTCTATGTCTGCTCAGCTCGGCAGCCTCCAGCAAGAACTGCAGCAACCACTTATGTTTTCCCCAGCCTCTTGGCCATCTTTCCACTCTTTCCTTTGCTAACTGAGTTTCCTATTTTAAGAACTATTTCCATGGCAAAGCCGGGCTGTGTAGAGCTGGATTTGATGGCAATCTTCCCAGTTCTTTTCTTCTAAAAGAATCATGACCATTTCTGTGTTCACCTGTGTCATCTTGGTGCTTAACGGTCATACTTTCAGCCAGTTTGTGCTATTGTTTCCATAGCAGAAAATTATGATTAGATTACCTTTTTTTGTCTTTTTTTTTTCTGGATAATGACTGAAATTTCATTGTCCACAAATCTCCAACCATAAGAAGTTTTAAGACTGTGAAAGTTCTTGCGTGTTGTTCTGCACTGGAAAATTTCAGTCTATTGTTTTGAGTCACATCAACAGCGCAGCAACACAGAATGCTGCTAAGAGCTAAATACTGTAATTTATTTATAATTACTTAAAATGCTTCTTATTAACAAATTCCTTAATTGTGGATTTTGAAGGAATCTTTTTTCACTTTTAATGGATTTTTGAGATTTGATTAGAGAGGAAACATTGTATAGTACCAAAGTGAACTATAAAGTGTTCTGTATTTTTATCCATAAAATTTCCTGTGGTGTAGCTAAGTCTCCTAGATGGTTTTGCAAATGTAGTGGCTGTATGGATACAAGCTACACCAAGAAAACTTTTTGTCTCACCTGGTACTGATTATACAGTGAAGAACAGCCACTGCAGTCTGTTGGGCAGAGTGTCTGAGTTCCAATCTATAAAGAAAAAATTTCCCACCATTCACACAAGTGTGCCAGAAAAGGAGATGTAAAATTCACAACTACAGTCTCATCTAATATGTGCAATACCCTGATTTATATATTAGATCAGAGTAAATTCATCCAGTTAAGCAGAATTTGATACCTCTAACAAATGTACATGTTCCTCAAACATCTCTGAGTTTTGCTTCAAGATTTTTTTTCTTTTTTGAGTGTTTTCACTGTCCTACGTAGTGCTGTATTCTTGCATATAACCATTTAAGCCTTAAATCTCTGGTGCCTGGGGCTAGGGACCAGAGAATAATATCTTCCTACTGAGACACGGTAATAGTTATATTCCAGTCTGAGAAGTAGCAACACTTTTTCAAAACTGCAGAAAAAAGATTTACATCATACTTTAGATCTACAGTATCTCTACAAACTGATTTTAAAATGAAGTAGTAACAAATAGATTTTTTTTATTTTCATTTTCTCAGTAACTCAGTCATTTAAAATGAAGACTACAAGTTTACTCCTTAGTGTGGTTTACAAAGACGTGATGTCTCATGCATCAGCTTTTCTTATGCATCTGTAATACCTTTCCAGTCTGAATCTTTTACTATTTGTTGTTGTTGTTGTTGTTGTTGTTATGTACATATTCCTAGTTTTTCTTTTTTGTGTTTCATGTATTCTTCTTAAGCTGGTTTTGCCATTTGAGACTTTTTTCCCCCCCTAATTCCAATGAGGCAACAAAAGCAGCAGAGACTAATGGAGAGAGGTACTATCTTAGAGAAAAAGAGTTAATACAGAAGGGTATATGAATCCTTGCTGGCAAAAAAGAGTAATTCCAGAGTAGTCCTCAAAATTTCATTAGAGATGAGAGAAATATGTGATATTGCATTAGCTGAAAGAAAAACTCTTATATAACAGGGTTTAATGCCCTTGGAAACATTGCAGAGTTTATTTGAAAAATAAACCCAACAATAGTCTATTAAATTTATTGAGGAAATGGAAAGCAGAAACTCAGAAGACTGTAATTGCCACCTACAAATATAATCATTAGAGTGAGTAAGAAGTAATGAAGGAGGAAATCAGAGGCAACTCACCTCCTTAGCAGGAAGGTGGCAGTTCTATTGCCACCATGTGGTAAGACTGTGGAGAGCTGGGAGCAGCTACCTTCACTATCAGGATTCGATAGGAGTGCTGCAAACAGTCAGAAATCTGCATGATTTGCTGGAAAAAAATATAGTATGCAAATAGTAGCCTGATTAGAAAGAAGCAATGCGAGATGAAATCCCATTTTGCTTTTGATTCGTGTGTGCAGCTGGTTCTTTGGTGGTGTGTTTGTAAGGGGTGTTTTTGACTTGAATTTTAATTCAAAACTCTGTTACCTAAAATATTCAGTGGAAAAGAAAAACGAGCAGAGTGCAGAAAATAATTTTTAAGTTCTCTTTCTAAAATGAGGTCATTTATAAGCATTTATGAGTACAAAAAAATCCATCATTCTGTTGCACGTCTTCTTGAAATCATCTCTAAAGTTTCTATGTTAATTTTTTTATTATTCTCAAATTCTTCTGATAATCCTGGGATACTTCCCAGTTCTACCACATTTAGAAATATGAGCCTTAGTGTTTCACAAAGAGCTTTTTAGAGCATACTATATAGAAACATAATTATTTTTCAAATGGGAACTCTTCCAGTTCTGCCTACAGCAGGATTTGGGATTCACGAAAGTGTGTCAGCTTGTTCTTCTCCCCCCCTCAACTTTAGACCGTAATTCTTCATGATGTGACAACTGGTTGCTGTAGAAATTATTAGGATTCAAGAGCATGATTTCACAGCCTGAGTCGGATGAGCTTTTCACAATCCCCTTTTTGATCAGATTAACGCTGGCCCCCGATCTGACCCGCAGCCAAGGAGAGCCAGGCGAGCTTCTCCTCCCAGACCAGTGATTGCTGAAGGCCTTGCTCGCTTTCCCTTCAGAGAGGTCTGTCCTGCTCCACTGCAAGTCCACATCTTGTCTTCACTGTAGTGTGAACCTTGTCTCTAATGTGTATAACATCACTTGCACAGGGTTGTTTGGCTGTCAGTGTGAACAAGTGCTTAAACTTCATGCTCAATACAGCGGTCGCCTTTGTAAGAGCAGCTCTCCCCCTCAGCACCAATACACTTGTAACTAAAATGCGGGAATAAGATTAAATGAGCGTAACAGATAATGCTTAGCTGTATCTCTTGGTGCATGTCTAACTACCACCTTCACAGAGCCAATTATTCTGTCTCGATCTTAATGCCTTTTGCAACCATCAATTAATAAAACTTCACATAATGTCCTGGTAGAACAGGAATTACTACCATCTTTTTAGAAACAGGCAAACTGAGGCACAATTATTGACCTGATTTTAGATGAGATGGGATAAATCAGGACACAAAACTGAAGTGAGAATCTCACCTTGGCCCCTAGACACCAAATAAAATCCAGAGCATCACACAAAACCCCAGAACTGGCGGTTCTCAGCACGTTCCCGGGATCACCTGCAGCACAAACCCCTGGCAGGTCCCCTTCAGGTTTGGTCGCAGGGCAAGAAGGATGCACGACTGGAGACATGTGTCTATGTGGGTCACCAAGAAGGAAGGCTGGACTGGTCTCAGGCGATCTCAACAGGAGCAGGAGCCTTTCTAACCCATGGGGTACCCTACAAGCAGAAGGCAAAAGCCTCCTGTTAAAGCTGTTCTGCACCATAGAGGGGCTAATGGACTCTTACCCGACTTGAAAATCCCAGAAAACAGGGGCAAATCACTTCAGTCCTTCCCTTTTTACATATATGACTCACAAGCATTTGCCTCCTACAGTAGTTTTGCTTTTCTCAACGTTGAGTCATTGTCTTGTATTTGATTTAACAACAATAGCAGAAAAAAAAAATCAGCACCAGTTGCTACTGTGTAAGACTAGATCAAAAGCAATTCTTTAAAGAAGGCTTTCAAGATAGCTAGATTAAAGATTCAGGAAACTGGTAAGGGATAGAACTGAAGAAAAAGATCTCCTAAAAGCAAAACATTATGTTTTCATGCTATTGTGCTTTTAAAATTGAAGGCAACAGTCTGAAAACAGACATCAAAATGAATCTTACTTGGTGGGAATTATCTGGAGATGATTGTATTTATTGCATTTGTTTTGATTTTCCAGCCTCTGCCTCAGACTGTAGGCACAGAGATGACTTAAAAGATTCAATATCTCATTTTAAAAATTCACTTGATTATTGAACTGACCCGTATTAACCTGGAGCTTATTATGTGTTGTTCTGGAGTATCACCAGCAGGCTAGAAATAGTGAGAATAGGACAGGAGATAAAAGCTCTGTCCCCAGTAGCTGAACGATTTCTGGTGCGATAACTGGGGCTGTGCTGCCCCTCGGAGGCGCGGCACAAAGTTGCAGCACATGGAGAGGGATTAATTATGGTGCTTTAAAATGATCTTGTTTTTTTCTCTCCCTCCACTCCGCCTTGCTTCCCCCAACATGCTGTGTGTTGCCCGGAGGTCTGTATGTGTGGAGGCTCTTGATAAGAGTCTAAAAGCCCTGTGACTTAGCACATCTTGCCCCGATTGTATCATGAGCAATGACACCCTGGAGACATTGTTTTCCAGCCAAATGTAGGCATTTTAGGATCATTTCTTGCTTCTTGGCTTTCTTCTCTAATATTTGCCATCTGGAACAACTGTGGAGTTATCATCAAGTATTGATGATATAAATAGACTAGTGGGATGGGAGGGTCAGGAGAAGTCTCAGGGAGCTGATGTGGTTATTGTCCAGCTCTAAGGAGCAGGGAGCAGCTGGGAATTTCCCTGTGAAATTCCCCATTTTAGTCAGGTCTGTCAGTGAAGCTGCAGCTCTGGCTCATGGGTACTGCTGATAAACAGCAGACCTGGAGCAGTGATGGGAGAAGTTGGCATCCTTCTGCTTGTACACCTCGAGCAACAACACATTGAACGAACAAGGAGTTCACTTCAGCCCACCCACAAACTCGAGGGTCTTTTAAAAACTCCTTTCTTGGGAATGCTGGCCTCAGTTAAAATGTTGTGCTCTTTGAGTAAGAACACCACAAGGCTGCGTACAGCGCCTCTCGAAGAGCCTACCTATGAATTTTGGGCACCTGATTTTGACCTTGCTAGTGAGAAGAATTTGAACTGGATGCTGACCTGGCACATAGTGAACCGGGAAAGCCTGGCCTGCACCAGAAATGTTTCAGAGCATTTGTGAGAGTGAAAATGATTCAAGAAAGAAAAATAGTATTGACAAGGAGAAAAGGTAACTTTAGTGGGGTTGTTCTGTCTCTGTTAGCAGAAAGCACGCGTTACCAGATGAGAGGTGGGAGTAGCAAGACAGAAATGCAGACGTAACAACAATATGCTTCTAGTGTGAACTGCCATTCGGAAGTGTTGTAGTACAGGATCTACTCATTACTGAGGCCCAAGATATCTTTAACGAGCAGCTCACACAGCACAGCACTGCTGAACGGCACCTCAGCCTGTAGGGACATTGCAGGAAGAGTGGAGAAGCCAAGAGACGTATTTTCCTCCATCCCACTGAGTCTTCAAAAGGGCCACTGCAGAATCCAGTCCTGGCACAGCTCCTTTCCCTGGGAGAGGAGGAAAGTGGCAACATGATGGGTGTAGCCACACTGCTCAAAGCCCAAGCACTGTCCCTGACTAAGCATATAAGGATTAAAACACCCAACCTTTCTGTTCCTGTCCCAGAACTGATGTTCTGCTATGTGAGTTATTTGCTTGGACTGTGTGGAAATTACAAATGCAAAGCCACGAAGTGCTTGGCAGTAAACAGCAGATCACAAATCTTTTGGCTTTGGTTCCAGCAAAAGAACAATCCTGGGATATCCAATGTCTGTCCCTGACCAGCTCTGTCCCATGTTTGTCCTGTTGTTCTCCTCTAGGAGAAACTGGGCATTTGAAAGTGCATCTGAGCTATGGTTTAGAGTAGCAACTAACCCTTTACCTTCAATGCAGCAGGTAAAATGTGTCCGAAGCTCAAGAGTCACTTCTCCTATCTGACTTTACCTTATTCTAAGCTTGTAGTTTAGATTAGTGGAAGCAGTGTGCACTTTGTTGACCACTTGAAAAAGGAAAGAAAGTATAAAACAATTGCTTGCTTGCACAGTTTGCCTGGGTAAATGTCTATTTTTTGTTTCAAGTGAAAAATAATGACTCATGTAGTGCATTCACAGGTATAAAGGAGTGGATTTGGCTCCTTCGAACACGTAAGTCCTTAAGAATGAATCCTTAGAACACATTAGTCCTTAAGCATAACATTGTTGCATTTCTTTATATTACAGTGAAAAACAATAACTGGATCCTTAGTTAGTGTGTATCACTAGATACATTATGTATAACAGCTATGAATTTGAATGTAAAACTGCACTAAGCCAGCTCTCTGAGTACACAAGACACAGAGAGATAGTTTACAGGCAATTAGTCAACCAGGTGGTTGTGTTTATATCAGTATATCATGGTCACTTTTTCAGTTCATGAACGTAGATCTGCAAAACAGAAAGGGGACATCCTGTTAGCACTCCTTAAAGCAGTGCTCTTCACACTGTAAAATAATAAAAATCTGTGTAATCATGATATAACCACATTTTGAGTATTTTCACATACTGGTGGAATCCTGCTAAGCCTGATGAGGATGAAACCTCACACCTAACATGCCAACAACATCACTGGGATTTATAGCCGCAGACTAGCGCACACAATCTTCGGGGGCTGGAGGGAACGACAGAGAAATATCACCCTGAAGAAGCCCGAAGGATAAAACACAGCCTCCCTCTCTGACAGACGTTCCCACACATGGGTCTCTGTCCCCAGAGGAGCAGGGCAGAGTACCCACCTCGGGGACTGCCGAAGCTGCGTGTCATCGGTGTGAAGGGATGTTCAGCCAGCCCAGAGCTGCTGTGTTTTCCAGGGGGAAAGTTACCGTGAAAAGATGTAGGATGTCCAACTAAGTCTTAGAAAGAAAGGGCAATATATATTAAAATTGGCATCTACGAGTATAACCCACATCTGAATACTCCAGGAATAACTTGACTTAGAAAATGATTGGTTTTAGTGATAAACGCTAGAAGGATAAGCAGTACAACTCAGCAGTTCTGGTCCTACTCAGCAAGGACAATGGTATTTTCTTTGCACTTCGATAATGTCTGCCATCTGCACATTTTGAGGCGTTTCAAAACATACCTTTCGTGATCTGGTGGTGGGAAAGTATTTGCCAGCTTGGCACGTCCGATGGCCTGGCTGTACCTAGTGCTAAGTAAACACCCCACAAAACCAGACCCAGTCCCCAGACTGCTGCAAGGAATAATCAGATATCGGTCAGCTGTGATCTCCATGCAGCAGTGTTGCTAATGTCGTGGGTGTCATGGTATAAATATACTGGCGGAAAAGGAAGCTGCTGTAATGAGTCTTTTTTATGTGGGAATTGTCCTTGATACTAAATAGGAAGTGTTTAAGGGTCGAGGAGGCTATGAGGGCCTCGGAAATGAAGTTTAGTCTACGTTAGGTATTGTGAGCTGGTAGGCAGATAAAAATGGAGCCATCTCCATCCTGCCAATAAATGTAACAGATAAAGAGGGGAAAGGACAAGGGTATTTTTTTCCAAGCCACCTTTAATCAGCAAAAAACAGCAGACAAAATTATCTTTCTTAGATGGGGACTTGTGGGGTATGGGTTACATTTATTATCTGGTAGGTTATAAGCTTTAATATAATTTCTGGTATTTGCCTGCTACATCCTAAGGAACAATGTGAGCTGGCTCTAGTGTGTGTCATTTATAACTCTGTGCATGTCATTTATATGGTAATGGGGGAGTTTCCCCTCATCCCCAGCGATTTCTGCAAAATTCTACATGCTGCTTCTCAGTGTATTTAGCTTACTCCAGTGTAAATTAAAATGCACATTCATGATCTTTGAACAAAGCGGGCAAGGATAATTAGTAATTTGATACTGTTCTGTACAACGCAATTCAAAGTAATACTTGTAATTTGCTGTTAATTAATCAGGGTTTTTTCCTTAAAATTCTTAATTGCCTTTCTATGATACTCATTTTTAATAAGTTTTTTCCTACAAGTTTTAGATCCAATTATGTAGACAATTTCTTTTTGGTGTTACTCTTCTTTTGTATGGTTCTCTGTGTGTTTATATGTATCTATGCATTTTAGTGTATTTTTTTCAAAATTTTTGTGTGCTGGTTTATGGATGGGGGTATTGTCAGCTGAAATTAAATGTTGGAAATAATGGAATCAGTGTACAACTATGAGAAACAAGATACAACATGGAATAGAAAACTCAAATCAATGCAACAAAATCCGAAAAAAAAATCTGAATCTCTGGAATTCCACCACCAGTCTGAATAGTTAACCACATCTGATATTTAATTCAGTATCCAATTAAAACTCTGATTAGAACACTCTAACTGTTGTAGCTTTAAAGTAAAACCAGCAGTTGTTAAAGACACAAACTTTGGACTCTCCAAGGAAGTTAGAATGGTCATAAATTCAAAACTAAAGATGTTAGTGAATACAGACCTATGTGAGGGTAGTGCCTGTGCCGAGAAATGTGCCACAGAGCAGATCTTCACTGGGCAAGGTGCTGAGTACTCCATGCCTGGCAAACCACAGCAGCTCCTCTCTCGTGAGCAAGAGCCAGGTGATGCCACCTTGCTCACCCCACTGGTGCCCTTCCAGGGCCCTTGAAGGCCTTCATACCCTTGGTGCTCTGCAAATGTGAAGGGAAACACTCACAGCAGCTTTCTTTCCACTCCTTCCACCTCACTGGAAGAGAAGGTGTTTCACTAATTTTTCTGTCCATCTGTCCTTGTCTGGGCATGTGCTTATCGCCTTAACATACAGCACTTTTAACTGGTTGTTGCAGAAATGTTCTTCACTGCAAACAGGTTTATGCTTTGCCAACATTTCTCTGTCGGGCATTGTGCGTACACAGAATGCTGGGGTTTATTTACTGTCTATCTCATTTACTTATGGGAGTTACTGGGCTGTGGATGACAATTGGAACTGCACAGACTCGGTGCCCTGCCTTAGGTGCAGGGTACCATGCAGCTTTTCCTCTTGTTGGGGTGCAGCTGGAGACATCATCTGTAGCCAAAGCCTCTGTAACTGTCTTCTGGGCACTAGTGGGGGTTAGCATGAGGTCTGCAGCTCCCCAGAGAGAGGTGGGATAAATTCAAGTGGGCCAAGGAAGATGACTATGCAAGGTTTTGTTGGTAGATTTAGAATTGTAACGCAGTAGTCCAGATCTCAAAAATATTGAAAAAAGGACTTCCTAGTAGTAGAGACAAAAGAGATTTGGATGGATGAATATTATCATACAGATAAGTTTGCCTTTACTGTGTGCTTACCTGAGTCCAAAGTGGAGCTCCTTCAAGACTTGCACCTAGGAAGAACAGAAATTCTCTTCAACATGCAAGGGCCATCAATCTGATAAACACACTCAAATCACACTGATCCATCAGTGGCATAACCTTATTATAGGCCATTATCTTTATTAATAATAAATGTTTCTGTTATTTAATAAGAGTGTTTTTCTGAAATATTGCCATAAGCTAATTCTGATTCTGTTTTTATCCTGCTCTCTTTTTTATTATTCCTAACTCTATTGATCTCAGTAGTTCCACTGATTATTCAGTACTGTAAAATCAGATTCATCCTCTGAGTCATTACTGAGCTAAATCTCTCAGCCAGATCCTGAATCACTGTTCAGGTTGAAACCTCTGGGAATATTGCCATAGTAAGGCAATATAAACTCTGAGTGGGTTTTTAATGGCTGTTCAATGACTGTAGCGGTTTAAACTGGGTAAGAAATTTGGAGCTAAACTAAATTCCTTCAATGTGCTACAGTTCCCATTTTATAAAGCAGGGCTGTATTTTGCAATATTAACTGACGTTTATTAGCACTCATGCTAGGTGACTAGCAGGTGCTGCTCAGAGTGAATAAATCATGCAAGTAATTCACAGGAAAGACAGCTTGCGCAAGTGCTGATAGAAGTCCATGAGGTTGAGGAATCAAGTTCCTTAATAGCAATGTAAGGGTGTTCAGTCTTCTTATCTCTCATATTTCTTTATGAAACATTAAAAGAGATTGCTTTTGGGCACTTGTGTTCTTGAACTATTGCAATCGTCTAATGAATTTTTGATAGTCAAATTCAGAGGGTTTTGTGATTGCTGACTTTCTTGATATGTCTGTAGCCATTGAAATGGATCCCCTGTGTCAAGACTGGCTGTCCATCTTCCTCCTATCATAAATCCCACAGATTAGTTGGGAAGAACCTGTAACTTTTAATTTAAAGGAAAGGTGAAGTGGAAGCTACTTGAGCAGGTTTGAATAGACTGATATTCAGCATATAATGAAAGCCTTGATTTGTCTCACTGCATTGCACAGATAAGCAAATTGTATTTCCAGCCACAGCAATCTGCTAAGTGGCAGGGGGAAGAAAAAAGAAAGCAAAAAAAAAGGAACTGGCCATAAGGAGCCCTACAGCATCCAGTCAATCGGGCAACATGAATTCTATCTTGTCTAGGTCCTTAGCAATTAAAAAGGTACGATACAACCTTGCAATGAACATTTACCCACAGCAATGAGCTGCAGTGAAAATTACTCAGAAGAATCTTGCTAAGAAGAAGAATTCTGCCAGATTTAGTGCCTTTAGCTAACCGGCTTTCATGGAGAGCTAACAACCAGCTGTGGGCTTATGTTTATGCCAGGTGATGTAAAAATATATTCTTATTATGCATCAGGGACATAGAGCAGTGTGCCACTGTGGACAAGTTTTCTAGATGCATTTGCTTTTTAGAGTGAGAGTTAGAAACAGGACTATCTGGTGATACGATCTGAAAGTAATATTTCTACTTTCATAATTCAGCCCCTATTTTCATTATTACGTCTGGACACCCTGACAGATCACAGACCTGCCTGTGTTGATGAGATGTCTGCACGTCAGTCTAGCCAGGATGGTCCAAGAGGTTTTTACTGTGGCTGCGACTGACTCACAGCACAGAAGGAGGAAACCTGCTAATTGTTAGGAGCTATTGTGAGCACTAATCATTAAGGTTTTTTGAAAACGAACAGCTAAGGCTTGCTAAGGATGATGCACAGGGGAGAAAAAGCCAGAATAGCAGAGAAGGGAAACTTCTGAAAAGAGCAGAAGGAGGATGTGGAAGAAACTCAGTGTTGTTCTGCTGTGGTTGTCTGAAAAGGTGTCTAAATTCCTTTATATTTTGAGGCGCTTACTGCAAATCTGGCCTCAAAATACTGGTGTGCCCTCAGGACAGCATGGCAGTGTGCATGACATATGGTATCCTTACCTGGCTGCCTGCCATGGTCACTCTGGAGGGGGTGTCAGACCTGCGAGGGGGCTGCTCATTGCTGCTGGGGGAGACACAGGATCCATGGAGATCCAAGGGACAGCCCTGCTCCTTGGCTTTTCGCACCTCCAGTGGGATCTGCACAGCTGAGTGCGCTCAGTGTGCCAGGTCGTGAAGATGCCCTGGAGGAGCCCCTGGCCCCTCTGGCCATTTCCACATAGATGAATTCTTCTCTTACTTGTGAGAATCTGCCTGTACTTCTCATATGACTTCACACACTCGTGTGCGTCTATTTTGTTTGGGTTTTTTTTGTCAACAAATCCATTTGTATGAAAGAGGAAGACTGTAAACATTCCTTATTAGTTATTACAGCCCAGGCCTGACCTCCTGTGTGTGTTCTGGTAGGAGCTGCAGAGATGTACCTGAGGACAGGATCAGGCTGGTAGTCAATACCACCAGCGTCTTGAAGCCCCCAAGCACTCAGGCAGCGAAGAAGATCTGGCAACTACTCATCAATAACTCTATAAACAACAGCCCAATGCCCTGACTCATGTACCAACTACAGGGTCTTTCACTGTTGGAAACACAACAAATTAGAAGAATTCATGGACCAGGGAAAAAAGAAACACACCACAAGTATTAAAACCAGGAGTTTTGATGTGGGCGAGATGAGTAGCCTCAGAAAGTCTCTTCTGTCTGTCAGCAGCTTGATGCCATCCTAACACAAACTCAGTCCTGCTTCTTGTGGAGATGTGTCCTAAAGATTTTTCTCAGAGAAATAGTGGTGTGTGTTGCTGGTAGTTGAGCCTATGAGTAAGGAGCTGGGTGGGTACGGTCAGGATTTGGCCAGGCAGAGCTGCCTCTGATGTGTGCACCCTGGCTCTGCCAGATGCTGGCTGCTGTTCAACCCTGTGTCATTCCCTTCAGGGTGCTTGCCAGATTTCAGAGAGCATCAGTTTTGGTTTGGCCTGGATAAATGCCAGGGGCCCACCAAAACTGCTCTATCACTCCCCTCTTCAGCTGGACAGGGGAGAGGAAATATGATGACAGGCTCGAGGGTCAAGATAAGGACAGGGAGAGATCGCTCACCAACTACTGCCACGGACAAAACAGACTGAACTTGGGGAGAAAAGGGAGTTTAATTTGTCACCAATCAAATCAGAGTACGATAGTGAGAAATAAATCCAGATCTTAAAACACCTTCCCCCCACCCCTCCCTTCTTCCCAGGCTTCACTTCACTCCCATTTCTCTCCCTTCTTCCCCCAAGTGGTGCAGGGGGATGGGGAATGGGGATTATGGTCAGTTCATCACACTTTGTCTCTGCTGCTCCTTGTCCCTCGGGGGAAGACTCCACACACTCTTCCTCTGCTCCAGCATGAGGTCCCTCTCACGGGAGACAGTTCTCCACAAACTTCTCCAGTGTGGGTCCTTCCCACAGGTGCAATGCTTCAGGAACAGGCTGCTCCAGCGTGGGTCCCCCATGGAGTCACAAGCCCTGCCAGCAAACCTGCTCTGGTGTGGGCTCCTCTCTCCATGGGGGCACAGGTCCTGCCAGGAGCCTGCTCCCGTGTGGGCTCCCCACAGGGTCACATCTTCCTTCAGACATCCACCTGCTCTGGCATGGGGTCCCTTCCACAGGCTACAGATGGAAATCTGCTCCACCGTGGACCTCCATGGGCTGCAGGGGCACAACCTGCCTCACCATGGTCTACATCACGAGCTGCAAGGGAAGGCTCTCTGCTCCGACATTTTAAGCACCTCCTCCCCTCTCCTTCTTCACTGACTTTGGTGTCTGCAGAACTGTTTCTCTCACATTGTCTCACTCCTCTCTCTTCAATGCCGTTTCACCACAGAGTTTTTCTTCTTCCCTTTCTTAAATATATTATCACAGAGGCACGACCATCATCACTGATTGGCTTGGCCTTGGGCAGCAATGGGTCCATCAGAGCCAGCTAGCACACTGGCTTTATCAGACATGGGGGAAGCTTCTGGCAGCTTCTCACAGAAGCCACCCCTATAGCCCTCCCCGCTACCAAAACCTTGCCATGCAAACCCAGAACAGCATCTAAAGATGACATGTCTAATTCTGGAGCATGGCAGCTTGTGGTGTTACACAGAGCCATCCTCAGCTTGCAGAAGCAAAGGTGGACCACAGCCCATTTGCCTTCAGATTTGGTGGGGTTTGACTTTTTGCCGAGCTTGGGCTTGGCTCAGGCCACGCAGCAGCTTTGGAGAGATGTGGAGGTGAGATGAGACCTTGCTGGCCATGCAGAACATGAAGAGATCCATGAGGTTGTCCTCAGTCCTCAGCGTGCACTACGCTGCTGAAATGAGCTTCTCTTCAGGCCCTCAGCACCTGGGCACAGGGGGGCAGAAAGCAATGGCCAAACCCTTGTCCTTTGTCTCAACACAACGTTGTGCAGGAGCAAGGGGCTGTAAGGCTGTGCGAGTGGAAAACAATGTGTGTTCAAGCAATTAAATTGCATGACAAAGGGGAAATTAATGGCACTTGCATCCCACACCTTCTCTGTGCTTGAGGAGATGCAAATCTCCTGGCTGGGCTCCTTTTCCCAAGACTATGGGCTGCCGCCTGCTCAAGGCTGCCGAACACATGGGAGCTCCTCACCTGTGTCTGTTCAGCTCCACAGCTGCATAACGCTGCTGCCATCGGGTGGTGAGCTTTTTGATCAAGGATTTGATCTGTAAAACATGCTCTCTAAAGCACGTCCTAAAAAAACACATGAAAGTAAGTAATATTTTATTCTTCATAAGCTTGTTGCCTGTCAGTGGCAGATCAGGCTGTGTGTTTCGAGAAGGAATGAAGGGTCACTGGGGTGAGTGTTGCAGCTCAGGTTCTCTAAAGGATCTCTTGATCATGGCATGAACACCTTGAGAACGGTGATTCTCTGCGTACAGGGACTGTGGGGCTGGGCTGAGACTGGAGTTTAGGCTCAGGCAGAAAATGGTTTGGTTTTTTTCCACAAAAGGTTGTTGTGTTGTTTAGTGGCCCTGCAAAATGACTTTTTTTTCACCTGACTCAATTAGACAGGGAGTGTGAAAGAGGATTAATTACACTGAAATCAATAGTGCTGTGGGGCTATTGCTGACATCAGAATAAAATGATGTCAACACAGGAAAATATAGATTGGATATAGTCATGAGAAACAGTTTTATGCCATTTACATACACATGGCTACCTTTACACCCATTTTATACCTATTACAATGACTCAGTGGAAGTCAGTGTATATCTACACTACAGCAACTGAGAGAAAAATTTTCTTGCGCATGTATGAAAGATGGCAGGATGCTCTTCTAAAGCCATCCCTGAAACACACATCAGTGAAGGCTGGTGTGAACAATGTGTTTTGCCTAACTGGGTAAAAGTACTTGCTTTCAAACTATACAATAATGATCGATTTGGACATGTGGTTGGTGATTTGAGATGGTCTAGTAATTGATTTTAAAACAGATGGCGGCTGTCAAATAAGCATTTGTATTTATTTGATGTTTCTATGAGAACCCTTGGGGTTTCACTATGTCAGAAGTCTTTGTTTTCTCCTTTCCTAGACCCCCTTTGTGTTCTCTGATCTCTCTTCCTCTTATCTCCTTTTTATGCTTTCTACTGACATATCTTTTGAGCTTTCTTTCCTAATGTAAGCCATTGCCTTTATGTTAGGCTTTAATTTCATTTTGTTTAAAATTCGTTTTATTAACAGTTTTAATAAAACAGCAAAATGCCTTCAGCACACCAAATACTTCATAATCTGAGCATCATCTACAATACATGGCACAAACAAAAAGCATTGATTACGCTTCCTGAAATTGCTGCACTTTACCACATCAGCAATAAATAATATGGAAAAGGAAGTGACCTCTGTCAGACAGAATCTTCCATAATTCTTTGTGTAAAATTTAAATTAGTCTGAAATTAAGGGTTCTACTGACAGAAAACTGGGTATTGGTGTGTGTGTGTGTGTATGCACCTATCTCTACTCAGAAAAGAATCAAACTATTTATTTTCAATCTTTGTCTTCTGTGGGCACAACATTAATAATATTGTTTTGATTTCCTAATGAAGAAGAATATGCAATATCTGGAACAAGAAGAGAATTTTAATAGTATGAAAGAAATTGATCTATTTAATAGGTAAAGCCTCTGAAGTACCTCTACCCATAACAGCTTTATTTTGACCTCTTGGGATGCAAAAAGCCTCTGCTTTTCTAGATGCAGTTAAAACACCCTTTCTGCTCAGTCTCCAAGGTCGCCTCCTCAGCTGTTATAAATGGAAGTCACTTTTTTGAAGTTAACAACACAATAGTTGTCAACTGCAGCTCATCCATGTAACACGAGGGGCTTAACCAAAGTGGACACACCTTTTCGATCTCTGGAAGATCTCTTGTTTATCTGCAGTACAGATCTATGAGTAAGTCATTTTTTTCTTGGAAGAGAAAAGGTTAATTTCTTTGCATTCAGTGTAATATTTTTCCTGGCCATACTTATTAGAAGACTTTAGCGGTTAAAGACTGAAAACCTTAGGACTAGTCTGTTATGGACTTGCTCGCTCGTGTAGAAGGGCTGTATGTGCCACTGCCAGTGGGGCTGTGTGGTTACGGTTGCCACTGCTCCCTACCAGGGGTGGCAATGTGGACACGTGGGGCATGGGCACAACTGGAGGATGGCTGTAGAGTGATGGGATCCTGCCTTGCACAGAGGAGAAGAATGTAGGTGGCCAAAGGTAAGCAGCTGGTCAGGGTGGTGCCTCCAGCTGTTTTCATGGTGCATAGGAATTGGGATATTGATGCTGGTAATATGTATAGCCTTGGTGCACTAATTATACAGCTTACACAGCTGTACGCCTCTGTTGACTGTGATGACAAATATATTTTTTCACTTGAAAATTATTTCTTATTCCTTTTCCTTAGTTTTTCCTCCTGACATCATATTCATTTAATTTTTTTTTGGAAGTGATAGAAAGGGGTTGCAATGGTACCCATCAGAGCTCTAGTCTGTCCAGGCATCCTTGTCTTCTTTTGCAAGTCTCTGTTTCAGTTAACTCACACTTGCAAATTACAAGTTGCTTGTGGTGACTTCAAAATTGAAAGAAACCTCTAAGCTACCCATGGATTTCCCAGTCAGTCATTGGTGAAGGCTTCATCCTTTCCCTAACAGTGAGACAGAACTTTGCCACCTTCAGCGGAAAGGCATGATTCACAAATATGACTCAGGATGGACAAAGGCTGCAGAACTAGTTATGTAATAGAACAAGTTCTTCCCTTGGGAAGAAGGGTTGTGGTTTGCGTTCAGGTAGCCTTCCTTTTGATCAAGTAGTGCATGACCAGAAATGACGTTTAACCTAAGCTTAGAAACAGAATATCTTGGCCATCCACACTATCTGTTTAATCAAAGGCAAATGCTCCTTCTTGAAGGAACAAAGGAAAGTTGGCAGAAGAAAGTAGCCTTAAGTTGTCCTTAGGTGATGTGACCATATATGGACAAAAGGAGTTAGGGTACTTCATCTCCAAGAAGACCACCGAGGACCACTAGAGAGCCCCAAAAGGAGGAAGAGATGCACAGAAGGTTCTGAAAAGGAGCTAAGAAGAATGATGACACATCTTTACACAACTCATGTAGATTGGAATGAATATGTATTAGATAGGTAGAATATGCATTAATTTAATGTACAAATGTAATGAAGAAGCCGGCCTTGGGTGTGCTTGATCTGTGGAAAATCCACTGAGCACCCAGGCCTGAATAAAACAATACCTCTCCTGAGTGTGTGAGACTTGGCTTATTGCACACTGGGTAAAGAATCCGCTTTTCAGGCAACAGTTAGATTTTTAGAAATGCATGAAGAAACCCCCATGGCCGTGGTGTTTACATGTACTTATTAACAAAGAGGAGCTTTGTCAGTCTAGAACTCTGTGCAATCCTTGGAAATAGAGTTATCATGGAAATGTCTGTAGAAATACCACAATGGTAGATTATGGTTCACAGCATTAAAACCATGTGTTCTAAATGTGGTTCGCATGACAGGTTTTACCCAGAATCTGCTGATTGCTGCTGAGGTTGCAGAAGATCAATCCCTGATGCTTTTCCCTGCATTGATTCTATAAGGGAAGGCAGAAGTCTGGATGGACTTCGGTTGGACTGTTCAGTGCTTAGAAAGACACGGACATGAAAATTAAAAGTGTTTGATTTCTATGGCCAAACATTTGTTAAACGTGCTATACAGGTATCAGAAAGAATAGCAAAATCCAATTGTGAAGATTCTTACAGGACTGGGGCGGATATTGTCCATGGAGGAAGGGGCCAGATCATTTTTTGAAATCCCTTCCAGCCCTGTTCCCTATGGTTCCTTGAGAAGTTTGTTACGTGAAGTAAGATACAAGTCCCCATTTCATTGCTCTTGCAAGTACTGCTGGCATAAACTCAAAGTCTGAAACAAGCAGATGCTTCCTTTCCTTTTATACACATGCTCGGCTAGTTTTGGATAACACACCTAGTAGAAATGTCCATCCAATCGCTGAGTCGTGGTGCAGTCCATCCAGGGATTGCCCTTATGGTATCACGGACAAATGCTACATCCAAACCCAGATTCGTCACATCTGGTTGCTTGGTAGCTGAGAATTGCAGCAAGGGGCTTCTTCTTTCTGTTTCCTGACAGTGGGCAGGAAAGTGTCTATCAGGAAACACATTCTTCTGAAGAGGCGGCGTTCCTGCTGAGGGCAGCCTGATTCACTCTGCATCCTATTCATGTCTTGATACTGAAGATTACCACCTCTGTAATGCGCTGAATGCAGCAACCTCGCATTCAGCTCAGGGAAGATTCCTCTTGTCACACCTGTTATTGCCTCCAGTTTCTTTTCTCATCCAGTGATATTAAAGTCTCTAAAATGGATATATGCCCAGCTGTCACTGAATATGCTCTGACCTAGGACTTTGAATGCATCTCCTGAGGGTCTGTTAATTTGGAAGGCTCTTTGTTTCATGCAGCTTTGAAATGGCTGTTCAACTGTCTCTTACTCAGCTAGAAGAGTGATTACAATGCACACACTGTAACACTCCTCGAGCAGGAGCATTTCACTGGATTACCAGCTGGCTAATATGTGTCCCCACCAAAGAGTCACTGCTTATTAGCAAGGTCATCCAGCTGTTTCAGAGTAGTTCGATATTGAATGGGGTAACGTGGAATAAGCATTGACTGGCCTCAGTCTCTGTGCTTGAACCCAGCCACCACGTCTGAACAGGCAGTATCACGGTCCTTCTTCAGTTAAGGCAACTGCACTCTGCATTCTCACTGCTGTTAGGGCTTGCATGCCCAGTGTGACGGCTGGCAGACAAAGCTGTAGAGAAAGAAGCAGCACAGAGCCACCAGCAGCTCGCTCACAGCATCCCTACATCACGTAGCACCCAGCAACGGCAAGCTTTGAGGAACAGAGCAAAAGTGTCCATCAATTACCACTTTATACTCTTAGCTAGGAGGTCATAAGCTATATGTGGAGGGGGGGGTTGGTGTTAGGGAGAACCTGTTTTCTGACATATGAGAAGTGAGTTCTGAACTGACTTTAGAATGACCTAGGAGTACTGAATGCAAGTGATTTTTTGAGCATGTGGTAAATACAAGCACAACGAATGAAGTGTCCCCAGGAACAAACTTGTATTTTACTTTCAGGTGAAACTTTCTGGTATTAACGTATTTTGTATGTCAGAAGAATGTTCTCTGATTTGCTGAAAATAACTGATCTCTCTAATAATTGCAAGGTCCTGGTTTTGTTTCAAGGCAAAGGTTCACACAATTGAATTTCATTAACAGAGGACCAGAAAACCTGCACTAAAATCTTTCTTGGCATGTGACCTTCAGCAGAACTTCTTCATTAAGTCTGAGATTCTGGAGAAAATGTTTGCTGAATAAAGTCATTCCTAATTAATGTTAAAATGTCAAGGATTCATCTGCCAACCATTTTTACTTCTTTTCCTTTATACTATTAAATATCTTTTTAATGAGCAACCAATATAAAAGTCAAAAGCAGCACCTCTTAAACGTGCACAAAACAGGTGGGACAATGCAGCAAAGCAAATTTGCTAGAGATGTGCTTTCCCATGTAATATCTCTAACTTCCTAGACATCTTTCTGAAACCTCACTTAGACTTTGCCATGAAGTATTAATTCATTATTTGTAGAAGGCATGACTGTCGAGGGTGATTTTCGCTTGCACCCTTTCTAATGTTACCTTGAGTTTTATCTCAAGCCATTTGCAAATCAGGAGTGACAAACGTGTTTGTTCGATCTATGATGAATATAGTTGTTTGACTGTTCTCTAAGGATCACTCATCCAAGATATTTTTAAAAGAAATAAAATAGTCTTTGGTGAGTTTCTACTCTTCAGACCGGAGGGATGTTCTGGTTGGACTGAGAGGTCGTAACAGGGTGTTGTATGAACATGGTGGGTCTGCACTAAGAGAATCTTCACCGATTTTTGCAAAGACCAGTGATAATAGCAGATATTGGAGCTGCTTGGACTTGTGCAGCAGGACTTCACTGGTGAAGGCTTAGGAACGCTCTGCAGCCTCTTTAATTCTTATTTTCATATTAAAGTAAAGGGACTTCTCTTCCTGCCCATCAATCTGTACAGCATATGCAAGCCCTTCTGCTATGGTTTAAATAGGAATGACTCATATGATATTAAGCCTCTTAATGAAAATGGATTATATTATTGCCTTTTGCAAAATGGGAGGTTTAAAAAGCCAAGTTAGTGTCTTCCAAATGTCAATAACTGGAGACACTTTGGACAAAGAGTGAATTTTATAGCTTTACTGGATATCTATGAGCTGAAGTCATCTTTGCAATGAAGGATATGAAATGATAAGAAAAAGTTTTAATTTATTTTTTATGAGAACTAGGTTTCGTCGATCTTCAAAATGATTTGTTGTGATGGCAATCTTGTTTTCTCTTTACATACTTGAACTCTGATATGTTTGGATTGGCATCTTTCTGAGCACAATTTCAATAGCAACTACACTATTCAAATCACAAAAAAAATCTAGAATTCCCAAATTCAATGGTGAAAAGAATCAGTTTCTGATCCTGGTTGTTTATGGAATATTGCTTTGTAAAAGTGATTTAAAAAATGAAATAGGGATAAAAGTCAAGATGGTATCCAGGCCACAGACTCTAAAGCACGGTATCTTGTAAAGAGTTACAAAGATCCAGCACTACAGAACTTTTCGAAAATTGCTATTTTTGTTTATTCCCAGGTGGCAACAGAGCTTAGGAGGATTTAAATTGTAGCTGAAGCACTTGTATCTAAGTATGAACACTGCCTGAATCCATTGATATGTATCTAGTATGATTTTGTGAACTCTTTATGGCAGAGAACTAAATCTCAGTCATTGCAGTTCTCTGTTGGCCCTGGGGGAGCCTTGATTATGTTACCATCGGGCAGGTTGGAACCCAAGCTCTGCCAACACGTGCATTACATATGTTCACATATCCGTGTACAGGGCACATAGTAGGAGCAGAAGGGCCTTTCATGCTGTCATGAATATGTGTACTAATATGAATAATTTCATGTTTCTTGAGCAAGATAATTACACTTAATAACCTATATATTCAGAGTAATTGTTATCCGTTGTGGTCATTTGTATATATGGCATAATTTAATGAGTATTTTTAATTGATATTCCTGTGGTATCTTCCCTGTGCTGTGATTAGACTGGAACTTTCATATCTATGCTGTTTCATTTATTGCTAACTAGTAATTTACATCTAATAGCCTTTTTTTCTATTCTCGCCTTTTTTTTTTTTTTTTTTT
>Ga0065711_1002919_pt1 | contig 35651 bp, 19 predicted proteins | sample Hoacrofraction12_FD_59098 | JGI IMG/M metagenome (GOLD analysis project Ga0065711, IMG submission 59098) | Hoatzin crop microbial communities from Cojedes, Venezuela - Epithelial fraction 12 v2 (version 2) | ecosystem: Host-associated > Birds > Digestive system > Esophagus > Crop | place...
GGGGGGTGGGAAATCACTTGGAAAACAAGCACAGAAATATACATTAAAATAGATTAATCAATTATTTTTCTAAATTCTAGAAAAAATAGAGCAAGAAGAGATGATCATGCCATCTGTTGATGAAATGTGTTAAAAATTACAGCCGTGCTTTAACAGTTAAAATGGGGACCTAACCAAAGTAAAGCAAAAACCTCAAATGCCTTAATTTCTATAGGCTAATTCCAACATTTTTGAGGAAACTGAAGGTTTATTTAGATTTGCATAATAAGAAGATAAATCTTTTGTATTAAAAATGCTTAAAATAGACCTCCAGATCACAGAAATATGTTGCTTAAATATCCCATTATCATTAAATTAAACAAAATAGAAATGTTCTCTGCTAAACGGAAAATTAAAAATCAACTCTTTCTAGAGTAAGAACAGGTTTGCTTAATTATAATTTTCCGCTGAATTTATGAAATGTGTATAAGCTCATTGAATGACAATATGTGGCAGTATTATAGGAAAAGAGTACCAATGTAGCAACCCACGTGGCCTTTCCAGACCTCTTTAGTTTGGAACATTTTTGAAAACTGCCACTGTTGCAGCCCCTACACTGGCAGAAATTCTCTTAAAATCATTGGAACTCTTGCTGGTATAGGGACTGTAAGATCTCCAGCCCAAATTCAGCAAGCTTTTTCAGCATGTATTTTAAGAAGGACTTTGATAATTAGACAGTTGCTTATTTGCTTTCCTGAATCAATGCCTACATGACCAGATTTTTCAAAGAAATTTTGTTTCTTTTGGTTTTTTTTTTGTTTTTGAGTGTTTTTTTTGTTATTTATTTGAAGATAAGAAATTTATGTTTAGTATATAGCTTTTATAAAACAATTTTTGATAGAATTTTGCCATATTTATAAAATTACCAGAAGACAAACATTGGCCTAAATATCTTACCCCTGAGGTCCATCAGCACGTACGCCTTCCCCTTCAGAGGGAATGCATTTAGGCCAACATCCTGCATGAGCTGTGCTGGCAGTCATTAGGCTTCGAATGGCAGAACCCTCCTCGTTTTGACAAAACACATTCAGACATCCTCCAAAGGCATTAACACCGTGTCTGCGCGTACACACTCAAGCAATGCAATGTGCGTGTGCGATGAAGACATTCCCTTGGGGCAGTCACTTACTAGAATTACTGCTGTCATCCTTGGTTCCATCGAGACTTCCATCGGGATGCATTTGCAAGTAGTAGCCTTGCCTGCAATATAACCTGGTCACTATACCCTTGAGCTGGGGATCTGAAAGACAAACATATTTTGTCACTAGCCTCAAAACCTTTTCCAAGAGTTATCCCTACTTCTCTCACTGTAGGAGGAAGTTTGGTGAAGCAGCATTGCTGACTTAAAAGTAAGTACTACAACAGGATGGGTCCTAATGGAGATGGAGAAAAAACTCGTTGCAGAGTATTATTATGCCAGTGGTGTGTTGCCTCCAACATCCTTCATTATAATTAGCAGGAGTAAAACACAGAAAAAAAAGAATGCCCCAAACTCCTGTAGTCAAAAGACTTAAACTAGATAAAGCCCTGCAAAAATTTTAGATGTCAGCAACAAGTATAGAGCCTTACAAAAACTAACCAAACATTAAAAAATCCCTATTCTTTTCATAGATGTTAGTGACTTGCTATACTTCACATAAATTTGAAGGTCACTTGCACAAAAAGGTCTGTTTCCTTTCACTCTGTACCAAAAGTGAGGAACTTTTCTGGTGTAATATTTTGTAACAGTCTCATCTGAAGAGTTCCCAAAATATTTTACCAATCCAGAAGCGGACACAATTCATCTGCCCTCTCCCACGCCCCAGGGAATAACACCCACAGTCAAGGCAAGACTTCTCAGAGTAAAAAACCTGAAAAAAACCTTAGTAAGCTAAAAGTATATGGGAAATTCAGGTAGCTGAACAGTTAAGCTACCCTGTTCAATACTCTGCATTTATGAAAAATTCCAAGAATGGAGCAGAGGCTGCCAAGCCACAACTTGGATTCATCTCAAGGATGGTGCCTTACCAAATCACAAATTAAGCTGCTGCAGAAATGGTTCAGTGCTGTGAAAGAGGACATAATATCTAAAAAAAATCAACAGCATTACCTCTGTGTGATAATGGTTTTAATATTGTTAAACATAAACTATTAGGCACAACTCCAGGCAGCCAGTAATTAAACTTGTGGGGACAAGGCATTAAAAGCATCTATATTGTGTCATGCTTAGCTCCACAATAATGAGCTAAAATCATGAAGACTTTGAGATAGATATGTCATAAAATGAACAAGTGAACTTCTAAAGAAGACAGAAATTATTTCCATGCAAACCTGTGGCCAGAATATAAAATCATCCTTGAATTTGTGTATAATTGCTCTCACAATCAATCATGCTGGGTTACTTAGAGTATCCTAAGGGGACGTGAAAACAAACACTACTAAACAAAACTGCTTCTCAGTGGAATGCTCTGAAGTTTTCTATAGAGGCTCACTTCCATGAAATAATTATGAAAATGGTAAGTTTTTCTTGAATATCCAAATTATAAAGTCATGTTAAACAACAAAGGTGTCTAAATTAACAATACAAGATTAAACTGTCAATATCTCAGAAACTGTTACCATAAATATTAACACTCTAAGACTTTTGAGGCATGAAAACAGATAATATAAATACTTGATGATCAATACGTAAGCATATTACCACTTTTTTTTTTTGCTTCTAACTGTAAATTTTGCTTTCTGTGAATTTTTTGCCTTAGCAAAAGTTTCTCTGTCCTATATAAGAATATTCAGAAATAAACATTTTTTTATATTTATGGACAATAAACTGTATTTTCTTTGAAGGTACTGTCTCAATCAACTTTATCAGGCAATTCAAAAATGTTTTCATAATTTAAAAAAAGAGTTCCTCTTACACATGCACTATTCCTATCAACACATGCTTTCAATGTCCATTTCCAATCTGATGTTTTTAAACATAATTGCTTTACACATATTAAAATGGCATCTTAAAAAAGCTAAAGAAAAAAAACAAAATTATTAAAACTATAGCTTTTAAAAGTGTTTACAGGAAAAATATCAGTATTTTGAAAAACAGTTTCTACACCCAAAGAATCATGAATGAATGCTTCTTTGTCATTACTTCTAGCTCAAAGAACTATCTCACAGGAAGGCAAAATACAGTCAACTCACTATCACCAGCTGTTCACACCTACTGCTTCAAGGGGAAAATGTGAAACTTAGAAGTGACTTTCAAAGTTGTTCTTTGTACTTATTCTATTAGTTTTTCTAAATTCACACACAAAATCTAGTTTCTAACAAGAAATTGCACAATCACTTGTCTATGTTTTCACCCAAAACACTATTAAAATTTACTCTTCTTTACCAGATATCCAAAATTATATCTGACTAAAAAAAGTTCGGTGGATAACTATGCATTTCAGCTAGCATTTCAGGCTATGTGAAATGAGACGGTGGTATGAACCCCCCATTTGTTTGTTTATAGACATCCAAACACAGCAGAGCAAGGACTATTACAGCATGAGTACAGAGGATCCTAGACATGCACTTTATCTCACTTGTATACAGTTTTAATGCTTTCGTTTGTCAGAGAGCTGAACAAACCTGTCCCAAAACATAGCTTTTTCACTTGAATATTTAATTAAGAACTGGAATGTACTACTAATACTGTAATACTAATTAATATTCTCATTGTGTAAAGTACATCTCTGTAGACTAATAAATGGCAAAAAAAGAAATCTGTTTTGTCCCATTGTTTTCCTGTGGATTATTAGAAAATTTTTTACTCACCCTCCTAAGAAATCTTTTCTACCTTAAAATCCTACTCATCCTTCGCAAGATTAAAACTTTTATTCCTGACGAGTAATTTAATCATGCATTTTTTGCTAGTTCTTGTTCATACTATTTGGTTAATATATATCACAGTACTCTGGATCTAGAAATAAAAGTCATAGACTCACAGAACCATAGAATCATAGATTCACAGGTTGGGAAAGACCTCTAAGATCATCAAGTCCAACCATCAACCCAGGATCACCATGCCTACTAAACCATGTCCTGAAGTGCCACATCTACACGTGTTTTGAATGTCTCTGGGGATGGAGACTCCACCACTTTCCTAGGCAGCCTGTTCCAATGCCTCATCACTCTCTCAGTAAACAAATTCTTCCTAATATCCAATCTAAACCTCCCCTGATGCAACTTGAGGCCATTTTCCTTTATCCTATTGCTTATTACTTGGGAGACTGACCCCCAACTCGCTACAACCTCCTTTCAGGTAATTGTAGAGAGCAATAAGGTGTCTCCTCAGCCTCCTCTTCTCCAGACTAAATAGCCCCAGTTCCCTCAGCCACTCCTCATAAGACTTGCTCTCTAGACCCCCCACCAGCCTCGTTGCCCTTCTCTGGACACGCTCCAGCAACTCAATGTCTTTCTTGTAGTGAGGGGCCCAAAACTGAACACACTACTCCAGGTGCAGCCTCACCAGTGCCGAGTATAGGAGCATGATCACCTCCCTACTCCTGCTGGCCACACTATTCCTGGTACAAGCCAGGATGCCGTTGGCCTTCTTGGCCACCTGGGCACACTGCTGGCTCATGTTCAGCCGGCTGTTGACCAGCACCCCAAGATCCTTTTCTGCCAGGCAGCTTTCCAGCCACTCCTCCCCAAACCTGTAGCATTGCATGGGGTTGTTGTGACCCAAGTGCAGGACCCGGCATTTGGCCTTGTTGAATTTCATACAACTGGCCTTGGCCCATCGATCCAGGCTGTCCAGATCCCTCTGCAGAGCCTTCCTACCCTCAAGCAGATCAACACTCCTGCCCAACTTGGTGTCATCTGCAAAGTTACTGAGGGAGCGCTCAATCCCCTCATCCAGATCATTGATAAAGATGTTAAACAAGACCGGACCCAAAACTGAGCTCTGGGTAACACCACTCGTGACCAGCTGCCAGCAGGATTTAACTCCATTCACCACCACTAAGTCAATAACAACTAAATGTTTTAGTTGAACAGTGCTTAAAAAACTGGGGGAACTGGACAACAAGACATGGCATTTCTTTGATCTTGGCCAAAAAAAAACAACCCAGATATAGTGATGGAGTTGTACGAAATGACTCATTAATCTCACTGCGAGTCATAATAAGCAATAGTCAAAAAGACTACTCCATACAGCCTCTAGGCATATATCTCCAAGATGAAGCAGACAATCCTGTCAGGCACAGAATTTATCTCTTTTCCTTGCAGAAAGATAAATGACTCTTGCAGGTCCTTTTTGAGACACCTGGGCAGCAAGCAGAGAAGAGAAATCCGCTAGTCCCTGTATTTCTACAGTGTTTTATCTACCCATTGTGACTTTATAATATTACAGGAACAGTCTCAGCTTCAGATGCTTTTCAAACGAGTTTCTCAAATCCTTCTTGACTACAATTTATATTTTTTTACCGTCTGCTAGAAGACAGGAGCAACCAGAAATGCCTGGAAACACCAGCCAAAGACTGATGCTGCCTGTCCGCAGGTGCACTGGTTATGTTATGTTTTTTAACTCCCACCACAGTAATACAGGTAGACAGACCAGCAATTACCCTTACCCTTTACATGCCACGCACACCTTTTTCTTCCCACATGAAAAAGAAAGGGAATGGCAAGAGAATACAGCAAAATAATAAAACACAAATGAACAGGATGAGAGTAGGCGACCTCACCAAAGAGTTCCCAGCTCACAGGATTTTATTGTAGATTTTTTGCTACAAGTTCTCTTGAAGTCCTAGCCACCACAGACAGGTGATTATGTGAAAAAAACAGTTTCTATTTAATTTTAAACACATTGACTTCAGGGGAAAAATTACCCCAAACCAGCAAACTTCACCATGGATCAACATCAAAGACAGTTCAACATCTCCTAATGATTTTTACTGATCTTATTTTGCGCCTTGCCTTCTCATGTTGAACAGTTCAGCGTGACAAGTCTGCAATGTCCCACCATGGAAAGAATTATTCTGACTTGTAGTTATTAGAGATTGTCGCTAAAAATTCAAAGACGTTGTAGTGAGCGGACAAAGCAGCAGCTTCTCAAGCCTCTCTTCCACAGCAACCTGTGTGACAGCAGCCACTTGCAGCCTGCTTTTATTGCTTTTTTTCTCTTGTCAGTGGTGACAGCAGGATGCATGATTGCAGTTAACATGCATGCTCTGTCAGTAGCTTTTCTGATGTCCTCAACAAAGGCAAAATTTAATTAACATGTCTTCCCTTCTCCCTGGAATAGTGGCTACAGAAATGGCTTTGGCATTAACCCATGACAGGCCGAGTGCAGCTCTTACTTTAGAACAACTATGACAATTTATGTTTTCAATTAAGAATATTTTCTGTTCACAAATTGAATGGTTTTAGCATCTCCTTCCCCACCTCCACAGGCTGCCAGGACAGATCCCTTTAGAATTTTTATAGGTTTAAAACAAACAAGGGGACAAAGTCATTAAATAGGCATGTAAGGCTTTTACCTTTCTGTTGAGATGCAGAAGAATTTAAAATGCTAAAAGAACAATGGTGAATATGCCCATTGTAATTTAACACCATGAAAAATGAATCGCTTAGCATCCACCAGAGTTTTAATTGTTAGTTTAATTAGACCTCCCTCAAAAGAGCCCTACCGTAGGAGGGCTTTCTTTGCCTGTCATTATTTGCTTATTCCTTCTTCTGGGTCAAGGTACTAAATAAAAGCCTGCTTGAGGTGGAAAGCAAATGCTTAATAGTGGGTTAGTTCCATATCAACTCACATTCTTATGGAGAATAAACTGCACTATCCAGTCAATTACCAACCTGTCATAAAATGAGTTGCTCAGCAAGTCAGATGAAAGCCAGTGTTTAGAGGTACATTCTGCTTGGATAGCATAGCATCAAAGTCATGTTAACAACTGGTAGCTCCAGCTCCTTCACATTTTACTTGCCCTTTATTCCTGCAGTTCCCTCCTGCAGTTTTTACTTTTGGATATTTCAGTACTAAAATCTGACTCGTGCTGGTCCAGAATAAACCAGGCATCTTTTTTTTAAGACTTCTGGTGTTCCAATAGTTACCATGACTTGATTGTCGTTTCTGGCTTGCTGATCTTGTGATCAGCATTTGTTAGGAATCTTCTCCCTCATCTGTTAAACTCTATTTGAAATATCAGAAACATTTATAATCTGTATTAAGGTTAAAAAAAACCCAAACCTGGCAAAAGCTGCAACCCCTAGATATCTTGTGAAGTGGGAAGCAAAGTACTCACCCAAAACAGAGTGTCTCACCCACTCCAGACCCATCTCCCAGTTAGTTCATAAGGCCTTGGACATGTAAAAGGTCAGTTTTCCTGACTTTTCACACAGGAGTATCCTGACAGTAGTGTTGTGTGGAGTTTTAGACTGGAATTCCTGCAGTCTCTGCTGCTGAAGCCACTCTACTTTGTACAATAATTAACTGCCTACCATGGGCGGGATTACACCCCATCCACTAGACCACAGTTCAAGGCAGCCTCCAGTCCTTCACTGACTTCTGCACAGAAACCCATCGATGCTTCAGATTAATGCCTGGATACTATTCAAAACTCTAAAACATGTGTCAGTACTACTTAGTATATCAGAAACTTTTTCCACTAGGCAATTCAGCTATGGAAGGAGGGACCAAATCCCACATAAAATGACATTTCCTTTTTGGAAGGAAACACTTTTCCCAGTTTCCATAAGTTGTCTTGCTCTCCAGCATACTGTTTGTGTTTAATTGCAACACTACTCTAACAGGTACAGTCAGTGCAGATCATTGCATTACACTTTTAACTTTGTTTTTGGCAAGTTTTGCATTGTCATTCCAGCACATAAAAGTGCGGTGTGTATGTGTGTTACACAATCACAAAAGCAAGCTTCCTAAGGCAAGTACATAGCCAACAGGGAATTCAAATGCAGAATTTTGTACTTCATTTAAAGGTGATAAAAACCTAAATAAGCATCTAAAACCACAATGTTCCTTTATTATTATACTCCTCAGCTGTTCTTATGATACAGCTCTTGCTTTCAAAAGCTTTATAGACTGTCCTGTCACCCAGTGTCTCAGTGTTTCAATGTTTCAAATTTTCTGATCGTGTTGTTTTTACTTTCTCTCATTGTTAACAGGAAATGACAAAACATGCACATTTATATGCTAGTGCTTCTTGATTTGATAATAATGTTTTAAATATCTCTTAATACACACCAGAAAACTAAAGTTTATAGAAAAATTTAAAGAAAAATATTTTTAAAAGAAAGTTTTTCCCTATTCAGAACAGAAAGGAAAGGATATAATGTGAACTCAGAAAAGCAATAGCTTCCATTATTCCCTGTTCCCATAAGTAATAATAGTACTTATTCCGAAACGCGGTGGCTTTGTGAGACTATTTCTCTGTGATCACTTATTTTTCTGTCCTCACGATGATTACAGGGCACTCAACTTTGGTGTTTATTTTTGACTCAATTTTTTGTCCATTCACGCCTCACATCACAAGCTCATCTCCCGCAGAACCTCGCTTTGAGAGCACATTTAAGAGAGACAGAGAGTCCTCCGATGTTCCTGTGCTGTCATTGTCATCAGCACTTCTACAGCGTTTATGAAATATCCTGGTAAACTATGAAAGTGGGTCGGAGTTCTGCAAAGTGGTTGCGTTTCTTGAAAGCACAGCATCGTCCCCTTTGTGCTGATGCCCTTGCCTTTGTATTGCAAATGTTTTTATGTTAACTGCAAAATGTGCTCCCTTCCATTTTTTTGCACTGATGTTTTGTCTGTAGGTCTTACATTTCAAACTACATGAGATTTTCTTATTGCCGTGTGGTTTTACTTGAACAAATTTGATTGTCATTAGAATTACAGCAACTTGGCTTCTAGCTGGGATAATTTTTATCTATTCAGATTCATAAGATGATTGGATTTAATAGACTTGTCTACAGCATAATTGTTAGTAGTTTCTTTACCAGCCATATTACTTTTGGAGGGTATTTGTTGGAAAGAGAAGAGATTTAGGTTGTTAAGAAAGCACATTGTTCCAAAATCATAATTTTACACGGATTTGGCTGTTTAATTGTAGTAACTTCATTTAATAATCTGCATATCTCCTCCTACTGGACTATATTGTACATCTCTGATGTTTCTGATCTTGCAAGGCACGGATTTGTTGGGATGTATCTCCCTAAATACTGCCTTCCACTGTTGACCCAAGTTCCTTTGAATATGCTAAAATTCAATGATGTCTAATTTTTCAGTATCTAAAATAGCTGATGCTATACACAGGAATATTGAAAAGCCGATTGCTACTTCCAGGCTTACTTAGATAGCACTAGTCAGAGTCCAATGGATTTAACTGTTATCTGACAAGCACCAACTTTCACTGATATAAAAAATCATCTTTGCAACTCTCTCAAAGTTTACTTTGAAATGCTAAAAATTCTGTTGTCTGAAGTTCCATGTTAGAGCACTCTTACAATTACAATTTTCACTTGTTCTTTTAATTTGACATAGGTCTAAAAAGTATTCTGTCTTACTAAATCCTCTTGACTTAGATAAAATAATTTTCTAGTATTTTGTTTAGGACTCCTTCCTATACCTGAATGTCTTGGTTCTACCTGTTATTTTCTTGCTTCTGAATTCTGACAGTAAAATATTAACATCATACAAAATATCATTTAACATTGCTCTTTAAAACAAAAACATTAAGCAGTAGATCCCAGAGTTAAGTAATTTCCTTATCCTCATTTTTGCAATAATCTCCACTTTGTTAGCTTCCTGCAAAAAGGTGAAAGACTCAACTTTGGTTTAGTCACATGCAAAAAATACCAAGGCACCATAATGTGACAGATTCTATTATCATTTAACTTATGTATAAAATTTGACTAATGCATTGTCCTCTGAATCAGTAAACAAATGGGGTTTAAGAATGAGATTTCTCTGAAGATGTCTCTGAACACTGAAAGCACAATAGGATGGGCATAGACGACCTTTCCAAATGTAACTGAATATATTTTACATAACACCTAATTTACCAAAGAATGAATTTGATTCTCCCTTTCCTAGATAATTCATAGTTTTAGAAATAAATGTTTAAACTTTACGTTTATTTTTACAGTCTTGTCTATTTGTCTCCTTGCATGCTGCATTGCAAAGCAATAAAGTATTTGAAGTCAGCTTCTATTTCTTTCACAAACTGACTTAGAACTACATTTGGAAAGCACCTAAACAATCTATTTTAAAAGTATTCAAAACTACTATGGCAATGCTCAATGCAGAGAGGATAACAGCATAATTTGTAATGCTAAATCAAATCCTAAACGAGACTTCCTTTTCTGTTGTTACATACAGGAAGCTTCCATAATATCGGTTGGCAGGGGTCCTTAACTTGCTATTAACTTCATTTAATTCCTGCCAGAATGCATAAAAGCCCACAAAATGAAGTAGTGTATTCCCCCTGCTTAGGTATGCAACAGTATCACTTCTGAAATGTGCACCTCAAGAACACAATGTGTTGTATTTACTTTTACTTTCTAGCCAATGGCACAAAATATTGAAAGAAGTCATTCGCATTACTTTCAAGAAATTTTACATTTTCAACTACAGACTGGCCTCAAAAGTGGAGGCAAACAGAATAATCACACTGCCAAAGAACCAGGACAAAGGAGAATTTACCTAGTTACGAAGTGATAACTGGAAATTGCAATATATGTCACAGACTTACTGCAGAGCAAAGACACTCAGTTTTCTCTGATAGCTGAACAACATATAAGGCTTTCCTGGTTTCAGGTGCAGCAGATGGCAAATATCATCTAATGTAGCGGTCTCAATTTTTACTGCCGTCACAATAAACAGATACGCCACTACCTTTTAAAAAGTCACAAAAAAATCACAAATTATAATTTCCACATTAGCTCATTTGAGATGAGATTCATGCAGGTTTAAAAACGTAAATCAGAAAGCCAACAGAAACATGACTTCTTGTTCTTTGTCATCAGTGCAAACAATTTAGTTTATAAATCATAGAATCATAGCATGGTTTGGGTTGGAAGGGACCTTAAAGATCATCTAGTTCCAACCCCCTTGCCATGGACAGGGACAGCTTCTACCAGACCTGATTAACAGAAGCATTCAGTTATGACCAAAGACAACTGAACCTGTTTGATACTTTAAAAAAAAACAATCTAAAATTACTCAAAAGGAAATAAAGAAGTATTCATATAGTGTTCAATGATGTACAAAACACACGGATTGCTTGTTTTATTTGTATCCAACAGAAAGCATTTACAATGCAAATGTATGGATCACCCAACCTTCAGAAAAGTGGAAAAATAAAAATTTTCCTTAGTCAAACATTATGTATTTTTATATACTATTATTTAATCCTTATGCTTTAACACAAATCCTCACTGTCAAACCACTTCTTTCACCAACACTGTCTGACCAGATTTGTTTACAAAGACATAAAATCCCAGTAAAATGAGAACTGTTAAATGCAAATTACATTTCAGTCCTCTTCAAGAACAAGTAATACTACTGGAGATATAGAACTCCAAAGATATGTGGCCGGGATGAAAGGAAAATTGACTGAGAAATGGATAATCCTCCTGTGAAAGGGAAATAAACATATTTCCATATTTGTTATTAGTTAGGAACAATCTTTATTTTTTCTGAATACCGCAAGATTACAGAACTCCCATCAAACAAGTTGAACTTTGCACTGTTAATATGAATAAAATACCTTATTTATTTAGAAAAATATTTGTGGAGGAAAGCATGAATGCACGGACATTAATTCACATGGAAGCTTTACAAAAGAATTTTTAATATCATTATACATATTATACCATTAATAATTATTTAACATTTTTTATAACATTTCATTACTCTTTCACAAAGGGTTGCTATTTTCAGTTTAATTTCCAAAATCTCTAACAGCAACAGAAATGAAAGGAAGGCTGCATCACTAAGAAAAGTACAATTGAGGATCTGATGCCTTTTTTTTTTTTAAACTAATGATATATCCAAGAAATGTCATGAGTTATAGGAACCAGATTATTAAGAACTACTTGAATCAGAAAATAGCAAGTCATACTAAATATTTCAGCTGTTTCATTTTTGCAGTGTAACTAACTGTGACTCTGGAATGCTGTTTAACCAAGGACCTGCTGAAGAAGTAGCAGACATTTTCCTGTACTTTATTTTACTGTACACACAAGCACTTGTACAGTTTATTTGCGAGAATGCAGTGAGATGGAGAGACAGAAAGAGAAGCAAAACACGGCTGCTTTGGCTTTCTGAGATCACTTTTTTCCCCAAATCCTCCCTGTGAGAAAGTCCTCTTCAGCCTGCAGACTGAAAGGTCTCATGATCTGTGGTATTAAACACAATTCAGAAATCTTAAGAGAAGCAGCTTGGAAAACTGATCTCCAGCCAGTGCAACAAGAAAATAATCCCCTGTACTTTAAGAACAAGGTCTGTACCATTTCTAATACTCTATATGAGTCAGACTCATTTCTTCTATCATTGGTACGATGAAGCCTTGCTTCTTTATTGGAGGTGCTTCCTGCCTATTTTTTGAGTTCAGGGTTAACTTGGGTCACAACTTCACATTTTTCTTGTCTTCTCCCCACCTGTGCTATCCAAGAAAACTTGGAATACACAGAAAGAAAACAAACTCTTATGAAGTTACATGACCCTGGGAGCTGAGTTTTAAGGAAATCAGTAGATTTTGACACTGAAAATACAGGACAGACCACAGAAAACTGTGACAGACAGTCACTCAACAAATCTTTTTTGAGGGACCTGAAGCCACAGCCTTGCTTCTCTGAAACTGCTCTTGCATCAAGACTGACTGTAACAAGAAAAAAATGGCTGTAAGTGGTAAACTCCTTCCATGCCACCTAATGCTTCTGGAGAATAAAAAAACAAAAGACAAACAAAACACACAAAAAACCAAATAAAATCAAACCATTTATCCCACCTAGATTACTCTGACTCTCTTGCAAATGCTATTTAGTCCAGATATTTAGCTACTAACAGAAACTAAGCAGAACTATACTTGAAGCACCTATGAGAAAACCAGCAGAAACAGTTAAATTCAACTCAATTATTCACTAAAAAGGAGTAAATCCTCCAATTCAGAGTCTTTTGATGATATGGTGTAGACACAGTCAGCAGAGACTACCCCAGCCTCTCACTGGCACCATGAGCTAAACATACTGTTCACCTACAAAACCCGATAGTATTCCACAAAACCTTACAAGATTGCAAATGTCTGCCAGGTTTTGGAGAAGCTCAAAGTTGGTTCACACGTTAATGGAGACCTGCCGGAAAATACCTCAAAAATGCTGAAAGATCTTTCAATTTCTAAATCTAAATTTTATTAGAACACAAACCAAAACAAATAGCTTTTAAATATATAACCTTAACATAAAAGTGAAATAAAAATAAGTAAGGGCTTTCTAAGAAATCTGCCATCCTATCTGGTACATTTTTGCAGTGACTTCATGATCTGTTTTTTCATCCTGCTTTGCCTCCAGTCCCACCCGCTCACCACGGAGAACTGGCTATACATTTATCACCTGTACTTTTTTTCACCTGTTCAGGTGACAGGTCTCTCCTTGCTCTATTTCTCACCTCGTATCTTTCACTCGCTACCTGCTGTACTTCTCAGTCCAGTATCCTTTCCCAGCTGTGCATCTCCAACTATGCTGAGCAGTCAAGAGGACATAAAAAGACAGCCCTCCTCCCTGCTGTCCAATCACATCTCAACTTTAATAATAAAACACGTTTATAAACTTAACCAAATAAAACAAATATGCCACCTGTCACATATATCCTCCTTCAAAAATTTATAGAAACACTCAGATTCTCTTTAGGCTAAATATGCTTTTAACAGAAGATACAAACTCCACCTTGTAGCTACCAAGAAATAAAACACAGTCTATACTTTTTGATTTTATACACAGAAGTCTGTCAGCACATTGAGCCAAAGCCACCAGCAGCTTCATCAGTGATTACAAGCATTTTGCAGAGTAGTGAGTCAGACTGAAGATCCATGGCAATTCTGAATGTGTATTTTCTCCCAAGATGTGTAATACAAAGCTGGCAAAAAAACCCCAAACCATAACATATTGCTCAAGTCTGCTGAGCTACAACACTTCCACAATGATGGCTCCTTCTTTACTGTCTGCTTGGCCAAAATCGGTTACACCAACGTCCTCCCTTGTCAAGTTTGGCATCATCTCTTAGTTGATTACAGATACCCAATTATGTGTGCGAAGACACAAAATGAGGTAAATTCCAGACCTGTCATTGGTGTCTTCGAATAACATAACAAGTGAAATTCCTCTGACCATGTCTGGACATCTGCCCTTAAGCCAGTGATTTTGAACTCCTTCAAGGAGTGGGGAGAAACAGGCAGCTCTAGGTATGGTTTCCCTCATCCTGAAGCACAGGTCAAAAACGTACTGAATTAATTACACCCAAGAGAGCTTACTTATCCACCCAGAATATCTATCATGTGTTCTTCAAGCCTGTTCACCCCCTGGAGACACTAATGCTCTCATCCCTTTGGACAAGCCTTTCCTTCACAGGACTCAGTTCCAGGCCCTGTCAGACTATTCTGTTTGGACTAGACTTATGGCCTGAACCTGACAGCCACTCATTCACTCGTGTTAGGAGACCGACCTGTACCATAAAAATGCAGCCATATGGGCACAACTAAATTTAAACCAGTTTGTTTAGCATCCTCAATTATCAGCTGTTGACTTTTCTCATGCCAGGGTTTCCACTCCACCCTTTACTTCGAAGCTTGTCCTGAAAATTGCTTTACAGAACACACGCATTCAACTAGCATGTTTTAAACAGACATTAAGAGCAATTGCATTCTGCAGATCCATTTGCTTGTATCATGTTAGCCCCACTGAAGACCAAGGTTGTATCGTGTGAGCCAGCACTCCGAAGAGCCAACAGGTATGTTCATAAAGAATAAATTAGATCCTTTTGTGAGTATTAATATTAAACTCTCTTTAAATTTCTTGTTTCCTGCACATTTATTATACCAACAACTTAAATGTTATTCAAAGCTGAAAGACTAGAGGTTGAAAAGTAGGAAAAGCAGGAAATTTGTCCCCAGGACTTCCACAGCTACTTTTGCCTATGGCTGGTGACGCTACAGTGACAGCATGCTATCAGCACACATCGCTGAGCAGCTGCAATGAGCAGTGCACATTTTACTCTGTAATAATGTCCTAACGACAGCCTTCAACTGAATGTTTCCTCCAGCTTTCTTTAGTGTTGCAACCCTGATGTCTGAGCCTTCCACAGCCGGGGCAAGGCTAGCAGCGCCGGGCCAGTCGGCAGGCTGGTACGCTGGCTCCAAAACCTTGTCTTGGTTTAGCGTCATGTGAAAAACTCACTGCCTGTCCCTCAAGTGCTCGTATTCGGGCTGTCTGACACGCAGTCCGAGGGCTGCTCCTCTGTACCACAACTAGAGGCATTGCTAGTGCTTCCCGTGTTGTGCTGCAGGGGAAACGCTGCACGGTTTAGTATCATAACATATCTCCATTGCGTGTTTACATACGCTTCAGAAGCAAAATAGCATAGCATGAAATACCTAACACTTATATTTTTTAACAGAACAGAAATTCAAGCCTCTCCAGCTCCTAAGTGTAGCCAGCAAACAAACAAACAAAAAACCAGGAAGGATGTTACTAAATCAGAAAGCTGTCCAAAATTAATCTTCTTCCTTTTCAATAAAGCTCACATTATAACGGAAGTCCTTATTTATGTTTCAAAGGCTTTTGATGTAGTTCTCTATTTCTGCGCTCAAATACAGCAGAACTCTCCAACATAAATCTTGTTCAGATTTGACACGCAAGCCAAACACCCTTTTCTACACACAGAGAGGAGGGGCATGCATGGGCCTTGATTATGCTTTATTAGGTTCTTCATTAAAATCTGTGTCCATGGCCCCATCAAGTAGGCCACGCTTGATTTTTCTGAGACTGTATTTTCAGCTGAATACAAAGTGTGGGTTTACCAGAGAAGGAAGAGGAGGAAAGGGGAAAGAGAAGGTAAAAGCTCCCAGCACCCCAACTAACAGTCAGCTGTGTGCTGCCGCAGAACTCACCCACGATCTTTTTTAGTGCGTGTTTTGTTGGCAAACCAGAAATCTGCCACTTGAATATTCAAAGTATCCCTTCAGCTGTTCCTAGGGAACATTGCACAGCAGCAAAGGAAGCGCAACACATTGAAATGCAGCTGAGAAACGACTTCACTTTCAGTGCAAGGCCTGAAGATGCTGGGCCATTCCCTCGCTCAGATACCCACACAGTCCTTGAGACGGCGGTGTCAAAGCAATAGTGGGGTTTTTCAGCAGCTGCTTCCTTGTTGCAACCGTAAGTAGAGAAGTAGTGGCAACTCACCTTGCCGAGAAGGACTGACACGCACGGCTCAGAAACTATTTGCGCCAAATGACTTCAGGTTTCTAAGAGGAGCGCCCTGATTTGCGCTCTGAAAGGTCATGAACTACTCAGAGGACCCAACGCTGAAGACAGAAGTCTGAAGTTGGATGATACGAATAAAGGAACCATGGTGTCACCCAGGATGTCTGCAACCAGGATGGCTGAAAAAGGACTTGGGTCTGAGTCTCCATAGCACCTGCAACTGCCTGGAAGTAGGACAGCTGTCTTTCGTTTTTAGAACCAAGATCGACCAATAAAATTTTTTTGTAGATTACAAGAAGAAAACAAAAAGAAAGAAGCAGAAATGAGTGGATTAAAAGCTTTTCCATAGTTCTCTGATAGGCCAAAGTGAGCAGAGGTGTACCACTGGCAGTGGAAAAAGCATTGGGTCACACCAAAACAAAATTATCAAGAACTCAGAGTTTAAATCCTTCATTTCCTGACAAGCTAAATACTTTATTCAGTCAAAGAATAAATGTTTCATTTCAAATATGAGTGCAATTTTACAATTTTAAAATTAAATTGACTGACAACTTGAAACAAAGACTTGCTTCAAAACAGGAAAATAATTATAATAAAAATTGTAAAGTATCTATCTGAAAATCAAAGGCTTACTCCAAATTGCTTCCTGGTTGACCCCTTTCCCCTACAAAGAGCAATATGGTTAAACTAAACACGTCTATGTAGACTCTTCTGTTGCTTTGAGTTCTACGTTTTAGAATCAACAAGTTTGCAAATGAAAGTATCTTCAAAAATAGTCCTGTCTTACCAAATACCCTGTCTAAAGTAGAGGCACACAAATCCTTTCCACCTGAGATAATGGGATCAGTTCTGTGGCTCCTGGTTTCACCTACCAGCATAGTTCTGATGTAAGTGAAAGGACGCAAAACCTAAAGAACTCATCACAGATATATGCCCTATTTGGAAACACAGAGACACAGAGGAAGCTGAGTATTACTACCAGATTCAAATTCTCATAAGAGCAGAATTGACACCCTTCCCACTGGGAAGGTGCACTCAGAGAGGACTAATGTGCTCTACTGAATTTCCTTGGCTGATTACTGAAATCTCCAGACGTCCAGCTCTAATGCAAAGAAAACCCAAGTTAAGTTTCATTTCTGCCCAAAACGGCATCACGAACTGCCTCTGTATTTCTACTTTGCATTTTTACTTTTAGAACATGGTTAGTTTTGAATATTTTGACATAAATATTTTAAAGGTCAAATAGTTATTCACGGAAATTATTATTCAAATTCAAAGTAAAGATAGATTGTTGCCACTGAATCTAGGTTAAAAAAAAATGTGGTAGCTACAAGATTTTGTATGTGTCCTTGTTGATTACAACATTCTATAGACTCTAACGAATATAATGCTACACCAGAAATCTAGCAGCATGAAGCTGAGGATGGCCCTGTGGGCAAAGCCCAGAGGAGTCAGTCAGGAGTGCAGCATGGGTCAGGCTTCACTTTGGAGGGGACTGGGCTAGCCCACAGCACTGTGGCACGTTCCTGGAGGAGCCTGAGCACTGGCCTCATCTTGCATAGTCACTGTAAATAGAATCATAGAATCATAGAATCATTAAGGTTGGAGAAGACCTTTAAGATCATCGAGACCAACCATCAACCCAACACCACTATGCCTGCGAAACCATGTCCTGAAGTGCCACATCTACATGTTTTTTAAACACCTCCAGGAATGGAGACTCCACCACTTCCCTGGGCAGCCTGTTCCAATGCCTCATCACTCTTTCAGTAAAGAAATTCTTCCTAATATCCAATCTAAACCTCCCCTGAAGCAACTTGAGGCCATTGCCTCTTGTCCTATTGCTAGTTACCTGGGAGAAGAGACCGACACCCACCTCACTGCAACCTCCTTTCAGGTAGTTGTAGGGAGCAATGAGGTCTCTCCTCAGCCTCCTCTTCTCCAGACTAAACAGTCTCACTTCCCTCAGCTGCTCCTAGACCCCGCCGCCAGTAGATTTCCACGCAGAGCCTAAGCACAGAGCAACATCACCGCCACTTCACAGACAGCTAGAATGAAGCAGAAAATAATGTTCCCGTCGTGAAATACTTTTGCAGGATAGAGCCCAGAACAGAGCTTACTTCAAGAAAAAATAGAACTGAAGGAAAAAAAATACCAGAGTAACTCACACAGAAATAAGTAGCAGCCTGGCAATCAGCACCCACCAGAGATTCAGATTAAAGGCTTTTTGTCTGAAGCAAAGCAATGTCCACATGATAGGAAAGTGCTTGAGCCAAAGAGCTGCTTGTTACATCCTAGGGTTTAACAAAAAAAAATCTCCAGCCTCGACACACTGTTCCAACAAAATTTTTAACAAAACTATCCTTTTCTGATGGAAGTTTGACATTTGGCCAAGCCTGACAGAACAGTAAAACAGTTTCAGGTAAGATCAAAGTATCAGTCAAACAACCTCTACCAGAAGGTCAGAAAACCATAGCCCGTCTGCCTAGGAAGAAAGATTACTTGCAGACATGTGACATTTTCACTTTACTTGCTCACCATAAAATATTTGGTCAATCCCTTTCTCCTTATCCGGTGATGATAGACAGTCCTAAAGAACTACTTCACTTTTTTAAAAAAAAGCAATTAAAGCATAAAGAACAAAGCAAAATGCAGCTGAACATAGCACAACAGGTCACTTGAACAAGTCACAAAATAAATTACCCAGATCTTCTGAAGAATCTTGCATTCATTAGGGCAGAGCATCACTATTGCTACAACAACAGCACACAATCACAAATTCAGCGCGTGCACACACATGTGCACCATTCCACCCTCTACAGAACAGCTGAAGCCTACTTACTTCTGTCATCACTCCTTTGCCATTATGTGAAAATACTAAGTGGCACAAACCCTTACAAAATTTATGTTCAGTAGCACTGCTAAAAATACATCCTAGAAAAAATAAGCTATTTAATTTGTTCAAACATATTCTTAACTCATTTTGTTAAACCATGTAGCATACTTGTCTCTGCTTACTTATAGTGATGTCTGGAACTTTGTAACCTACACAGCTCTTGATGTTGAAGCGAATATGTTGCTGTGTCTCCGTATCTGAAGTTTGGCATGTTTGCTTACATTCGGCAGTGCAACGCCTCCAAGAGTGTAAGCTAGAAGACCAGTGCAATGTACTGAAATCTGTCTGGATGCCAAACATGACTCATTTTAGTAAGCATCCAGTAAATCTTCCACCAACAGAATGATTTTAGATATATTTTAAATGAGGTCTGATTCTTTATGAAACATATAATAGCTTGATCACTATTGTGTTGGGTTTTTTTTAAAGCTTCCATTCAAATGAAACCTTTGAGCATGTATTTCTAATAGGTCATAGCAGTTTCATGAATCCATCGATATTTTTCCTTATATTCGAAGTGAACGTGAAGATAAAGGCAGATGTATCTTTGATTCAACTTTAACGCACAGAAAGACAAGTACTTGCAGAGACGGTTTTATCCTTTGGAAAGACAAAATTACCTCCGTCTTTAATTGAAGCAGAAAATATTTCTGGTTTTCTTTCAAAACTGTGAACTAAGTAACCTTGTATCTACAAGATTACTCAGAAAGATACATTTGTTATAATGCTTTTTTCTCTAAAAGTTCATAAAATTAGTACTAACGTCATTCTTGTTTCTCAAATAGAAGAATTCAAACATTCCCATAAATACTTTTTTTTAATATATAATATATACAAGAACATAACCTTCCCTTTAAAATATGTGAATTACTGGAAATACATGATGCAACATACAGGTTTCACCATCCCTCACTACATTTGGCACAGCTTGCGTGGCTTTATCCTTCCTCCCTCAGCTTCCCCTCCTTTACAACATCTGATCTTCCCACACCTACTAAGGACTATCAGGAATGAAAGGCAATATTCTTTCACGATCTGTCAGATGTGTTTGGGAAGATGAAATTGGGGACAAAAATTTTCTCGAAATGGAAAGGTGTGATGAAAAAACAAAGGCAACCCATTACAGGTGATTAGGGGATTTTAAGCAGTGTTGTATATCTTACCTCATTTAAGATTCCACAAAGTTTACTTTCTGTCGCTTAGGCAAACTAAGCCAAAATTAACACCATGGACCATGATGCAGTTTTTACTAGCTCATTCCTCACTGGTCCATTTCAGCAGCAGTGTAGAAAGGGGTCAGGTCCAGGTATAAAGGACAGGGTCATATAAGTCCTGAGTGTAAGCAGCTTGAAATTTTCCATAGTTAAATCTATACCATTGTAATCAATGGCCTTGCTGGACTTGTCAATGCAAGACAAAAGACATGCTTGGATTCAGGCACCAAGAGCCAAAGAGTTAACAAAGGGAGCGATTGACTTGTGCTTATCTTATCAGGCAGAAGTAAGGGGGGATATCCCATCACTGTAAACCAAGTGATCTGTGGGGTGCAGCGGAGACAACATAGCCAGAGATTGCTTCAGATAAAGCACAGATGGCCCCTGGAAGCGCATACCAAGATGACCACTCCGAAGGCGTGTCAAACTGCTGAGTCCTGCTTCCGATAACACGACATTCCATGCCAAGAGCCAATCGATACACAATAATTGACTTAGTCCCACTTCACAAAAAGATTTTCCAAACATATACAAATTGGCACTTGAACACTCTCTTTGGGAGGAGGAGCCAAGCAAGAACCTTGCCTGACGGACGGGTTGACGGGCCTGAATCTCTTTTCCCTCCCCCCAGGAAGGGACGCCTTTTTGGTAAGAGTCGCACCTCTGACTTTGTCAGACTTATCCCCGGGAACACATTGTTAACTAAAGGGCTAAGCCACTACTTTGAGCTCAATTTTTGTAGACAGTGCATTTGTCAACGGCAATCCTGAATCTGTGATACCTGTCGCTTGAATAAATTACCTATTGTTTCAACTTTGTGAAACTGTTTCAGTGAAAGTCCTTGGAGGGGCTCTGACAGGCAAGTTGAAGCTGATAAGTGGCTACTTACTTAACCGTTGAGACATGAGCCGTTGACCAAGCCTGGGACTACGAGTAGATCCAGCTGCACCTAGACTCCTCTCTGAGAGAGAGTTTAGAACGCGAGGGGGTCTGCTCTGAATCTTGTGACTCAACGGGAGGGCTCTCCTTTTGCCGCTGATCAGACTCCCTACCCCTTTTAATGCAACAGCCATTAAAACCTACAAATGTAAACAAGGCCAGAGGGACATCAGAATCATCAATGGTTAATGCACAGAAATGTGCTTTTGCACGGTGCAAAATGCACTTTTTCCTCATCAAAAGTCTGTTCATGTATCTACTACTGCCAGGGTTACTTCTAATGTGCTGTAATGGCTGTTCTCACAGCCTCACTTTCTAGTTCCAGTGGTGAACTCAGAATGAGGAGCAAGTTCTGCAGCTTCATGTGCTAAAACTAAAATCTCGATCTTGAAAGATACATGTAACTTCTGTACATACAGAAACTAGTGAAATGGAATCAAAGTCTCTGGTTTTGTTTATCAAAACCTGCACAGAAGTTGGTTATGGTCATCAGCAAGTTCCAAACTTGCAGTCCCAGAACCAACTAGCTATATTTTATTTTACCTTTACAGAACTGAACCTAATTCCAAGTATCTGTCTGATTTAGTATCAGAAAGCTGAAAGAAAAATAAACTCAGTGAAATACACTGGGGATGTAGGGGTAGACCTGAAGTTCAGACTTTTTTGCTGCATTTTTGTATTATTCATCTTTAAATGTCTCTCCATCCATAGCAAAGACTGACTTTGCTGCCAGCCTCGCTCCACTGACCAAAATCGCACAATTCCTTCAGGTAGTTGGCTGTCACAGACCAGTAGTTATTCCCCTTGATTGTGTTTTAACACTTGAAACTGCAGGATCATGGCAGATAAGAGGCATTAAAGAACTAATAAAATAAAAGACTGAATAATTCATGTTATAGGACTTTCTGAATAAGCCTTGTATACCTAACTTAGCCTTTTAGATGGAATAAAATATGTATAACTCATTTGTTTGTGATTTTTTTCCCCAATTGGGCAATCAAGTGTCTTACCAATATGGCTATACAGTACTGCCCAGCGAAGATGTGTCTGTCAAAACAAAATTCATGCAGTGGGAAAACTATGATATAATTGCCATCACAGAAACATGGTGGGACAACTCGCACAACTGGAGTGCTGCAATGGAAGTGCTGCAATGGATGGCTATAAACTCTTCAGAAGGGATAGGCAAGGAAGGAGAGGGGGTGGGGTAGCCCTGTATGTTAGGGAGGGTTTTGTTTGTCTAGAGCTTGATGACGATGATAGGGTTGAGTATTTATGGATAAAAATCAGGGGGAAGGCCAACAAGGCAGGTATGATGGCAGGAGTCTGTTAAAGGCTTAAAGACCACTCAACCAGGATGAAGAGACAGATGAAATACTCCATAAGCAGCTAGAGGAAGTCCCGTGATCGCTGGCCCTTGTTCTCGTGGGGAACATGAACTTACCAGATGTCTGCTGGAAATACAATACAGTGGAGCGGAAACAGTCCAGGAGGTTCCTGGAGTGTGTGGAAGATAACTTCCTGACACAGTTGGTGAGGGAGCCAACAGGGAAAGGCACTGAGATGGACCTGGTTTTTGTGAACAGAGAATGAATTGTGGGTGATGTAATGCCTGGAGGACATTTTGGGCACAGCGATCACAAAATGAAAGAATTTTGATTCTCAGAGAAGGAGGAGGGGTAGCAGAACTGCTGCCTTGGACTTCCGGAGGGCAGACATTGGCCTGGTTAGGAGCCTGGTTTACAGTGTCCCTTGGGAGGCAGTTCTGAAGGGAAAGGAGTCCAGGAAGGCTGGACACTCTTCAAGGAGGAAGTCTTAAAGGCACAGGAGCAGGCCGTCCCTATGTGCCGAAAGACGAGCTGGTGGGGAAGACAACAGCCTGGCTGAACAGAGAGCTTTGGCTGGAACTCAGGAAAAAAAGGAGCGTTTAAGTCCTTTGGAAGAAGGGCCGGGCCACTCAGGAGGACTACAAGGATATCGCGAGGTTACACTGGGAGAAAGTTAGAAGACCCAAAGCCCAAATAGAACTTAGCCTGGCTATTGCCATAAAAGACAATAAAACATGTTTCTATAAATACATTAGCAATGAAAGGCGGGCAAAGGAGAGTCTCCATCCTCTATTAGATGTGGGGGGAAACTTATTGACAAAGGATGAGGAAAAGGCTGACGTACTTAATGCCTTCTTTGCCTCAGTCTTTAACAGTCAGCGAAGTTGTTCTCCAGACACCCAGCCCAGCCCCCTGAGCAGGAAGACAGGGATTGGGAGCAGAGGAAAACCCCTAAAATCCAAGGGAAAATGGTCGGTGACCTGCTAGGCCACACAGACACACACAGGTCTATGAGGCCAGATGGAATCCACCAAAGGGCGCTGAAGGAGCTGGTGGATGTGCTCGCCAAATCCCTTTCCATCAACTATCAGCAGTCCTTGCTAACCAGGGAGATCCTGGTTGACCGGAAGTTAGTTAACTTGATGCCCATCTGTAAGAAGAGTTAGAAGAAGGATCCTGGGAACTACAGGCCTGTCAGCCTGACCTCATTGCCAGGGAAGGTTATGGAGCAGATCAGCTTGAGTGCCATCATGTGGCACACACAGGACAGCCAGGTGATCAGGCCCAGTCAGCATGGGTTTATGAAAAGCATGTCCTGCTTGACCAACCTGATCTCCTTCCGTGACAAGTTGACCCACTTAGCAGATGAGGGAAAGGCTGTGGATGTTGTCTACCTAGATTTTAGCAAAGCCTTTGACACTGTTCCCCACAGCATGCTCCTGGAGAAACTAGGTGCTCATGGCTTGGATGGGTGTACATTTTGTTAGGTAAAAAACTGTCTGGATGGCTGGGCCCAAAGAGTGGTGGTGAATGGAGTTAAATTCAGTTGGTGGCCAGTCACACGTGGTGTTCCCCAGGGCTAAGTATTGCAGTCATTTCTGTTTAATGTCTTTATGAATGATCTGGACAAGAGAACTGAGTGCTCACTCAGTAAGTTTGCAGATGACACCAAGTTGGGAAGGAATGTCAATCTGCTAGAGGGTAGGAAGGCTCTGCAGAGGGATCTGGACAGCCTGGATCGATGGGCCGAGGTCAATTGTAGAAATTCAACAAGGCCAAAGGCCAGGTCCTGCACTTGGGTCACAACAACCCCACGCAACGCTACAGGCTTGGGGAAGAGAGGATGGAAAGCTGCCTGGCAAAAAAAGACCTTGGGGTGCTGGTCAACAGCCGGCTGAACATGAGCCAGAAGTGTGCCCAGGTGGCCAAGAAGGCCAGTGACATCCTGGCTTGTATCAGGAATAGTGTGGCCAGCAGCAGTAGGGAGGTGATTGTGTCCCTGTCCTCAGCACTGGTGAGGCCGCACCTGGAGTACTGTGTTCAGTTTTGGGCCCCTCACTGCAAGAAGGACATTGAGGTGCTGGAGCGTGTCCAGAGAAGAGCAAGGAGGCTGGTGAGGGGTCTAGAGAACAAGTCTTACGAGGAGTGGCTGAGGGAACTGGGGCTGTTTAGTCTGGAGAGAAGGAGGCTGGGGACACCTTATTGCTCTCTACAATTACCTGAAAGGAGGTTGTAGCGAGTTGGGGGTCAGTCTCCCAAGTAATAGGCAACAGGATAAAGGGAAATGGCCTCAAGTTGCGTCAGGGGAGGTTTAGATTGGATATTTTGAAAAATTTCTTTACTGAAATGGTTGTAAAGCATTGGAACAGGCTGCTCAGGGAAGTCGTTGAGCCACCATCCCTGGAGGTATTTAAAAGACGTATAGATGTTGAGCTTAGGACATGGCTTAGTGGTGGAACTGACAGTGTTAGGTTAGTGGTTTGACTCGATGACCTTGATGGTCTCCTCCAACCCAAATGATTCTACGATTCTAAAACAGGCTTGGACTGGAAATGTTGTTCTGACAAAATAGAAAATACAGCACACTTTGCAGTGAAAAACTCCACCAACCTAAATATTGGTTGCTTTCGCATATGACAGTACAGTCATTTTCTGAACAGCTTTGTTTAGTAAGTTGTTTGTATTACTACTACTTTGATTTCCAAGACAAAGTTTTAAGCAACCAGAGCAGTTTCCAATGCACTGCTATGTCCTTCTGTTTGGAGCTGCTTATGAAGCAGACCACAAACCATTTCTGCTCTGGTTTTGGGTGTTGAGTGGTCTCAAGGTGTGGGCCTAAGGCAACATGCCTTCCAGCAGTCTAAGCTTTGTCACAACACATCCAAAGAGAACTATGGCCTCGCCTGTATCAGAAAGTCATATGCTTCTCCTCAAGAGTCCAGTTGCTTGTGGAAGTAACATCACCACCGTACATACTTGCCATAGCAGTCACATAAATATTTGGAGCAACCTTAATATCTAATATCATAACTGATCTACATGTGTTCTGTATCTATAGCTGCATCTTGTTGCTAGGGATAGTCAAAATAACATTTTCCCTCCCTTCTACAGATTTTTCTAATTTAACTTGCAGACACATAGTTACCCAAGTGGCATCTAAGCACTGTGGCATCTGTTTCACTGCTCCCAGTGGAGCAAGAGGTGAGATCCAGCGCTGGTTGATCTTATTGTAGTGACTAAGCCACAGGCTCATAGCTAGCCTTCTTTCAGCCTTACATTCACGATGCAGAAGAGTGGCAGCATAAATCTCTGTGACTCCAGATGGCAGGACTGAGCAACTGCATGTCGGGGTGGGTGGTAAACCATCCTGTTCCCTTTCAGAAGTATCTCTGCTGAAGTTTACAGGCAAAGGTGGTGGCAAAGGGCGATCAGAGCTATAGAAATTAGTATTTGTCCTTCCCCTGTGGGAATGCAAATAGGAAAATACCTGTCATGCTTCAAATATAGAGCCTGAATGACCCCAATAAAAAAAAAAAATCTATTCTATCTTCTCCTCTGCTTCTGAAATAGGAACTTAGATACCAGTAAATAAATAGATAAACTAAAAATATTCAGAATTAGCTCACTGAAAACTGCCTCACAATTTTTTTAAACACACTGATCCAGTGACTCCCTTCAAAGAGAGAATCAACATAACTAGCCACACACTCAAAATGCAGAAAGCCAAATTGGATCCAGTATGCAGCAAGACCAAGGTCCAATTCATCATGAAAATGTCCTCTCAAAGCTCAGACAGGGATATAAGACCAAAAAAAAATAATAATGATGTTTCAATAGTTATCCCCTAAAGACACTTTTCTGTTTCCATGGCAGTAGACGATAGAGTCCAAAACTGTGTAATTTTCATGCTACTTAAAAAAAAAAGGTGCCTTTACAGGGGTAAAAATTTAACGTTGTAAACAAATGGAGGCATTCAGGACTCACTGGGCTGTCAACATATTAAAGCCACTGTGTGAGACATTGCTGATACTATGGCAGAAGTGAAGAAACATTTTTTCACCTCCTACACAGGTATGACATATCCCTAAAAAAGAACACGGTATGCCACTGTCTATTGGACTCAGGATGAGAGTTACGCCATTAGTCTTCTGGTGTCACATCTGAACTGCTCTGGACAATAAACAGCATACACCCAAACTGTGCCTACATAGTAGCACACATCTCTCCGAAAATCAGCTGGAGCTAACACCATTATACCTATAAACTATTACATAATGCAAAACTAGCTGCGTCTCATATAAATAAATAGAATAAAAAGAATGAGGAAATCATTAAAGACTGCTTCTATGTCAGGTCTTGTCTGTAGTAGTCTGTGTCATCCTTGATATGATTAATGGTGACAGAAGTACCTTAAAAGAAGCAAAACCTTTTTTCTGCTTCAGGCTCCAAATGTGGCTGGTTTCCCTACTCTAATTTGGAAATGCAGTTAATCATACTACTCATATAAGTAAGAAGCCTAAATTCAAAGATATCTCTCTAAACCACCCCAATTATGTCCTGGGTGGATACTAATAACAGGCCAGAAATAATTAAAAAATTTTAAATTACATCGTCTTTACAAGTCCATTTAATCTAGAAGTACTTACAACTCTAGTCAGGTTGCTCAGGTGCATTCAGCTTCCCCTTTCCACACCCTAATATGATTGAATTTTCTTAAAGCTTAGCCAAAATTTTCAGTGACTGACTTTGGAATAACAGCATCAGCAGTTTACCAGCAATGCATTCCCCACTTAACTACTTATACTCCACCCTTGTACTACTTATACCTAAACACTCCTTAGCAAAAAGTAGAAAAACAGCTTATCTTGCTTACATCCCTCCCTGTATTTAAAGCAAATGCCAAGTGTGAAACCCAAAATACGAATGTGAAGTTGGTAATGAGCTGACAAAGTTACAGTTCAGAACCTCTAAGCACAAATATTTTTTAAGAGAAGAGTCACTATGTTCCTCATACTTGTGCCACTCGGGCTGCTTAAACCATGTTTTTTTAAGCTGCTATTAAAATAGTGTTATGGGATGTTCACAATGCATAAAACAGCAAGTGTGTGAACAACTGAACACTCAGTAAATGTTGCAAGATTTTGGAACAGTTATGAACTATAATCCATGAACTACAGAGTTTAGGTTACAAGGGAGAGTGATTGATGAAAAACCTTACTTCATCACATTCATGGACATACTAATTTGTTGTAAGATTGCTCTTAAAAACAAAAGAAGAAATAATCACGGATTAAAGCCATATAAAAACATAAATACCCATTTTACTCCTACTCCAGCAAACAGATTGTACTTAATGAAAGACCAATAAACTTCACACACGTTGTTCTGATCACAAATATTAAGTCTGCTGTTATATAGAAAACTGTTACAGATTTGAAAAAAAAAATATATCATACTGAAAGGCTTCTTGCTGGTGCAGTACTTACTGTTTCTTTATAAAAGGTACTTCTAAAAGATGAGCGCTAACTTAATCTAGGCATTACAGATATGTAACGTTTTCATATAAGAAGGTATATATAAACCATAAAATTAGTACTTATGATCACAGAAATCTGAAGTAAATAGTTTCCTTTCAAAGACGTCTTTCATTCACACTACAGAAAATGCTACAACAAAAGCATAGTATTTTTAGTAAAAAAACCCTTTGGCTCTAGTTTTATACGGTAAGTAAGGAAGCGAGTCTCTCTAACACTCAGGGAGTGCAAACTCTCATCATAATCAAACTACATATACCTGTAATGCATTACTGCATGAAGGGAGACCCTGGTACCAGCTCCCACCTCCAGGCTCATAGCTCTACAAGAATCTCTGCTGTAAAGAAACTTGCTGACCTTTTCTTAAGCCTGACATAACTGCTCTTTGCTGAGTGACTTTGAAATTCAGGAACAAAAATGCCTTGAGGCTTTAAAAGTCCCTTTTCATTAGGACATGAAATTCCACCCAGGTTTACCTGCACAGTGAACCATTAAAAAATGAAGACTAATTTAAAAAGCATTACTTCCGTTCTTTCATTTGCATTTCTTCAAAAACCACTGGAAATAGTCTAGGAACCAAAACTAGACTCTTTCTGGAACCAGACCTCACAGTACCAAAGGAGGAGCAGTGGCAGCTACACTTTGTGGATACACCTTGGAGTTTGCAAGATGAGACACAAAGGGTAGGCTTTGCAATGGAAATGATAGCTAATTAAGAAGGATTTTTTAACCTTTTCTTTTTAATTAAATTGTACAGAGAGAAAAAGACCATGTGCTTCTGTTTCACAATACTGAATTATTCTTACATGAAACAAAATGCTTGATTTCATATTTGAAACAAATGCTGAGTTCTATCATTTATTCATGCTGATTACTGCCAATCAGTAGTCCAATCCTGGCTCAATTTACAGTAGCTTTATAGCACAGTAACTCCAATGCCTTTTAAAAGTTGTACACCTGAGCAAGGGATTAGAGTCAAGACCACAGATTCAATTAAATTGTTTAATTTAGTTACATCCTAGAGATTAGACTTTATATCCTAGAGAAAGGATATACTTCACATTCCTATTTCAGTCAACATTCTTTGGCTTCACTTATGAAAATCTCACCGAACAATGAATATCATGTTTATTATTAGCTTGTACTCACCATTTTATGAAATGGCGACCAAAACAACCTGGGAGCCTGAAAACTCTGAGGGAACAACGTTTCAGTATTTTTTTCAACATAGTCCATCTATTTAAATTTTATATCAAGCTTTTACTATTTACTTCTTTCAATCTCATATTACCTTTCCTTTGAAAAATCAAAACTCTCCATCTTCCTTGGTTATATATTTATTTACTTACAGAAATGTAAATTTAAGTAAGATCACCTATTTCAGGATATGCTGAAATCACCTCTAGTTTGTAACATAGGATCAGAACTTGAGAGTCCTGGACTCGACTCCTGCCTGCCTCTGACATGATTCAGTTATATATTCGTAAATCCTGGCACCAAAGGCAGCCAGTTTCTTTCTTGGCACCAGGAAAGCATATGTTCCCTCATTTACAGTCCCATAGGAAAATATATTGGAAGATCTAAAGCTGATCTCATCAAGTTATCTGGTTTATACAATTGAAATGAAAAGCTAAACCCCTAACGTACAGAAATGTTGTGGTCTACAATGAAATGAAAGCAGGTTGCTGATTTTAGATCACAGTAGAGAAAATCAGAGCTTTACTAATTTTCTCATCTTCTGCTACCACGGAACATAGTATCATATATTCTTTCTACTTTCACACCACTCGGTGTATGATAGAGCATAAGATCTGAATTAGCACTAGTAACTCTTGAGAACAAAACCATACCAGTTCCAAAGGGTTTCAGAAAAAGCTGATGGCACAGAAAGAATACATGCTGTTGGGGTATATCTTCCCATCTATCACTAACACTACTGCTTGCCAAAAGTAAAAAATCTTACATATGAGCAAGCAAGACAGGCCTCATTTACTGATCATGAAAAATGGGTATCCAGCCTCACAGCGCTGAGTATCTTCAAATTCCTATATTGTGATTAGAGTCTATATCAAGACATTAACAGCAGTTATCTGTAATAAACTTTTTGAGTCTTATCTCTATATCAGAATGAATTACTGCTGTTTATAAGCTACTGACTTGAAAATTCATTATTCAAAATGAGTTTTAAGCAATTATTTTTGGTTTAATTCAAATTTACAGACTGAAATACCATGAAAAAATTGACATCCACTAATAGATTATATACCAGTAAAAGACAGAATTCTGTCTTTAAGCACAGCATAGAAACCTCATCTTGCCTATAACATTTCTATCGCTAGACCACCATGAATCAGAAACCACCTACACTGAAATATCCCTTAATATCTCTATTAACCAGATTATTTAATTCTACAATGCATTTAATAGATACAACAACTAATACGCGTTACAATAGAAGATCACTACATGTGGACAGAAACTGTCTGAACTTTGGAGATCCAGGAAGGTCACTCAAGAATGAAGAGTTTGTTTGCTAATGAAGAGTTAAATCTCCAATTACCAAGTGAAGATAGTGAAAAGCAACGTTTTTATATAGCATAAGTGAAATTTGGGTTCCTCTAATTTTGCATACCCTCCAGATACGCAGACTTCCTGAGGTAAATAAATGTAAAGCAGTGCTTATCAGGAAGAAAAATGTGACCAAAAAAACCCAAACCACACAAAACTTTACAGACAGAACAAGTAAGGAATTCAAGCCAAAACAACTGTGAAACCTTTAAGAAATTTCAGCGAAATCTTAACTTGCAACTAGCATCAAACTTAGAATATTGAGAAAACGTAGGTTAAAATACTTACTGCTCTGTGAAGTTATCTGATTTCTACTTTTAGGACAATATTTTAAGATATTCAATGGGTATAGTTAAGTTTTTCTACTCATAGGAGATCTTCTGAAATAACATTTGTACAGAACTACATGTACGTTAAAAGCTTACTATCCTATCACCCATGTTTGAAACATTTCCAAAAATCAATAGTGCCTAAAATTATGTTACCATTTCAAAGTTTTTTTTCCCCGTTTCCTCTCAAAAAGATTTCATTCATCACTTCTAGAGCCACCAGGACCTCTTCAGAATAAAAGAATTACAGTCCAGCTTTCACTACAATTCTTCTCAAAGACTCCTTTAGTAAACATAGGGTCTATGTGAAATACTGAATGCGTGGGAAAGGAAACTTGACACTGAGTCTAGCAATCCACATATTTCAAAATTATTTTTAAATATGCTTAGAACATTTTACAGGAAAAACAGCATATATACACACTTCCAATTTGTGAAGATCATGCAGTCCTTTGACCAGATTAGCAGCAATGAAGGAATCAGTTTTGAAAAATCAAAATTATTTTTGTATATACTGTTAAGACTGGGCTTATAGTTCCAAAAGAGTTATGGGTTAATCAATTTCATTTGAAGAAAAATAGTGAAGAGTAAGCAACATCAGTTCAACACCCAGAAAATTAGACAGTCTTGCACCCAGACAATGCAGTAGCTGTGGGTTTTAGTGAATTCTGCCAAGCAGAATTAATTCTGAGGACAGTCACATAGGAAAGCGCAGCTACAGGTTTTGGTCTGCCAAAACTCTGAGCAAGCCAGATCATCTGAGGCTGGAGCTAGCTGACTGGGATTCCATGAGGTTTCTCAAACTTCAGGAAACAAGGCACATCAACCTGCGCGCACTGATCTTCATTTCAGTTCCGTTTACATGATTCCACAAGCAGGGGAACTAAAAGCTGCTTAAGGCACTATGTATATGGGGAATTCTCTTACATCTGGGATTATGGGCCACTACCACTTCTGCCACAAAACATTAGCTGGTATACTGAGAAATTTTCCAAAATTCTTTCTTTGGAGAATTAAATTAACTTTGTAGATGCAGTAAAATCTCATCAGTGCTTTTTCTGAACATGTTGCCTAAGTCTCTCTTTCTCATAAATATTAATATACAAAATCAGAGGCCTAGTAATACCAAAATTCATACACTTTATGTATAAATTTAGAAGTATTAATGTGGTATTAGCAAAGAGAAACAGTAAACATCACACTTGTTTTTTAATACATTTAAATGTTGAGTGTTTTTCAGTAGAATACTCTCAAGGGACCTAATTAACCAAATGACGATGTTTCAGACTAATAAAGAAGCTAGATATGTAGATGAAAATACAGGCTAAGAAGTCTGAATTTGCACTAGTGACAAGCATACGTTTTTAATCTCTGTGTACTGTAGTTGCATGAGGTGAAGAACTGACTTTTATTTTCTTGTTTTTATTGGGTAGCCCCAGGTTATATAAGGTTATTTCAGACAAAGACTCAAAATCTTCCCTGTCAATTCTCCCATTTGTGATTACATTACCATAAATTAAACCATTATAACTGAACAACCTCTAATCCAGGAGAGGATGATTCATAATTGATTGATGTCTGGGATCAGTGTCAGGCAAGATCTTGGCTTCATGGCTATTCAGAAGTTAATGACAGTGATTTCTTCATCAGATGACAGGTAGAACAACATAAAGACAAAATAAATTTGAAATATCATAACACTAAACAATATGAATCAAAGCTGTCAGGCAAATGAAAGTGGTCTCATCCACTCCATAGTTTATCAGACAAGTCTCCCACAGAAATCACTTTGCCAGATTAATTCATTAATCAAAGTTTTAGAAAAGCTGTTTATAACTACCATTGTGTCTAGCATCAGAGCCAATGTATAAGCAAATACCCTTTATCCTGTGTGAGGTCCTGGATGTATCTTTAATACTACCCTTCCTCAACATTAGCCTCCAAAAACACACTTCTGCTAATATTTTAGTGTGCCCCTAAAGGAAGCACCATGAACAGAAAACTAGTGACAACGACAGGAAAAATTTTGTATTCAGTTGGGGATATGCATGATTTTAGCATGTTGTGTATTCATAATAAATTAATTTGCTCACAAATAAATCCCATTGAGCAAGAACAGTACTAACAGGCATTTTTTAAGAATAGAAATAAAGTTTTAAGTTTAGAAATAAAGAATCTTTTCAAAAGTTTGCTAACACGTTGGTAGGTGTGTGTACACTGTGCATATCTGTTTAGCTAATTCACATTAAAATGTTGTATATGTACGAGAGTAAATGTATAACTTCAATTTAAAAAGTAGCATCACCAGTTTTTGCTGCCTGACAATTTCATAGATGGAGACACTTACTTTTCCTATGTAAGTACAAAGCAAACCACTTTTTTATTCCATGAAAAAAAAAATCTAGTTTTTACTGCTCAGCATAACAAATATTTTACATATACTTCTACTCTTCCATTGAATTGTATGAGCATGCTATGGATGGTGTGTCACGTCTCCATTAGCTCATTTTTCACAGTGCTCCTTGACACTCTGTATATCATTTACACAAGGTTTATTTGTCAAAATCCCTAGCACTTTTCTGACAACAGATGTTTTGAAATGCATCCTGTTTTGCTTGGCAAAGACTTCTTTGAATGGATTTGACAGTATGATTTCGGTGAAGAATTCAAAGGTTATATAACTCAGTTTAGGAAAACTAATAAGAGACTCTCATAAATGCTCATGTTGTCACTCATATAAGGTACTTTTAAAGCACTGAGTCTTATAAAATGTGCTTTTTCTGAATGATAATTCATTCTAAATTATTCTGCACAAGATATTTAAGTAATGACTTCTGCTTGATTGTTTCTTTGGTTTCCTTCCTAAATAGCGTGCAACTTTGAATCCACAGGTATTTCACTGTATGCATCATGGACATACACAGTAAAGGGTACGACAGTGTTTTTTCCAGCAGGCATTCTTATGGATGGACAGTAATTCTGAGACCTTAACGTAAATTAATGGATAAACATTGCCAGGTCTGCATTTGAAGGATTCTTAGAGAAAATAAACTGGGGGTCTGATGCTGCAGACTTTACTAGCGAATAGCGCTTGTTCTGATTATGCTAACTGAAATCATCTGTAACTGTGGTGTGCGTTACAGTGAAGATATAGTCTAATCCAGTTCTCTTATCCAAGTATGTCACAAAGTGCCTTACAAAAAATGAATGAATGAAAAAGGATGAGTTCAGAAGTCTCTCCAAAGTCCCTTCCTACCTAAGAAAAAATTCGGCATGTCTGTGCTGTGAGAGAGTGATCTCCTCCTGAAACAATAATGTACTCAAATACGGGGTTTTCCCCCCAAAGAAGACTGCACCAGGTGGTCAAGAACAATTGCCCAATTAGCAGATCCCCCTAAACTAGTGTTCTTTAGCAAGAATCACACATGTGAATCCACCATCATAAACCAAGTACTCTATTCTTCTTTTTAAGCACACATGCAGACTGCCTACAAATAAGCCACCACAGATTTTGCCACTGACATGTTCTCACTCATCTTTCCTGTATCACCATACTATCTAAAAATGGCAAGATTTAGCTCACATTAGGAGGTACAAGAAATAATCCTTACAGTAATAAAGCCACGTAAAAACAAAATTGTATGGATTTTGTCAGTGTGAGCTACTTCAAGTATGAAGCATGGAAGAAAAGCAGGAGGGAGCAATCAGGACAGAACACAGAGACGCTTCTTAAAATCATCTCCTGACCCAACCTGAAGAGGAGCCGTAGTACCCATACCAAACTACAACACATGGTGGCATTCCCTGATGTGACAGAGGGTGGCTTATACTTCACCATTGACTGGTAGGTATCAGCCACTTTTCGAATGAGTCTCACTCGTCACGATACAATCCTTTTGTTCTAAAACTACTTGTTTCCCGAGGACGAGTACAAAATAAGTCACTACACTACCATTTCTGAACACTGTTGCATATTGAGCTGAATGACACAAAAAAAAAAAAAATAAATAAAAAAAAAATAGAGAAGTCATTGCAATATCATTTAACTCCTTTTATTTCCAGGGTTCTAATGCGAAGCACTGATAAAATGCAGTCACCACGGTACCGGTTTCAGGCCATCTCGGTCTCGGTTGACCACTGGCCGTCTACCCCAAGGAAGAGATGCTTCCAAAACTTGCCGGTCCGTATGACCCGGGGTGGGCAGGGAGCAGAGGGACCCGCGCCTGGGCACCCACCGGGGCGCAGGGCAGCTCTCCCACGTCGGTGACCGGCAAGTCACCAGGCAGCGGGACCCCGGCGCTACGGCCAGGCTACCCCGAGCCCCAGGGCGGACGTGCAGGCGGGCGGGCGGG